>JAABUQ010000175.1_pt1 | contig 139789 bp, 81 predicted proteins | sample 5560001 | NCBI WGS metagenome assembly JAABUQ01 (sample SAMN10711888, study PRJNA513371) | rock metagenome | isolation source: Antarctica rocks | place: Antarctica: Victoria Land, Finger Mt nord | collected 2015-12-18
TTTTTGGAATCGAATCGCTCAAAGTAGTTTAGCGCGAAGCGCGCTAAACTACTTATAGTAATCGACTAAACTACTTTGAGCGATTCGATTCTTCGAATTTTTTTTGACCCAAGTCTTGGCATTTGCTCGTGACATTTTCGGGTTAACGCGATTAGTCTAATTTTATGCAAAGTATAACAAGCATTAAGTTAAACATTCGACAAGAAAATTTATAAAAAATAAAGATAATAAAGATTCAACTATATTTAATAATGCGTATTGATACTTCTTTATTGTACTTTTATACTAATACTATATAGCAATATTTAAAAAAATAAATATTACTTGTAGAAACAAAAAAGCAATTTAAAACTAATAAGTATAAAGAAGATAAAAAAAAAGAATAACACTAATTTGTATAAGAAGATTTACAAAATGCACAAGTTTATAACAAGATATTACAAAGAGTTTGCTAAAAATACTTTAACAAATAATAAGTAATTCAATATAAACAATATAAGTTAATGCAATAACAAACAATAATATAAAGAGTATTAAAGTAATTAGATAACTTGACAACATTTAATAGTATATGCAAGATTAGTATTGCTTTACAAGTTTTTAAGTATTTGTAATACAATTATATTGATTTTCGCAATATTTAATGTGAATTTTCAAATTTTAATGTTCGATTTTCGATTTTCGATTTTTCGAAAATTTTCTATTTTGACCTTAAGCAAGATATTGGTTACCGTAACCTGCTGATCAGAGTTTGTAGCATATTGGGCAAGAGGGTCGACAACTAATACAACGTGCATGCTCCTCGAAGAAAAGGAATTTTTTATTATTTGCAGGCGAACAGCAACTAGTGAACAATCGAGGAATATTCATGCTCTTATTCACCCAGATCGCTATCTGTGTCGTCGTCGACGTCATGTATATCACTACCCTCGCTTCTTCTTCTTCTTTCTCTTTACCTCCCCCTCGCCCGCAAATCGAAAGACTCGCTTCGATCTTCATAATTGCAAAGCTATTGCTATACAAAACTGAATCAGCTAAAGATCCTACGCAGCAGAGTGACATAGCTGTCTCGCGATCGTGCTTGTCAGCTTTGCTTAGCGACGAATAAAATTGGAGATCCTCGGAGGATACAGTGTCAGAGTGCTCTGGGACCTAAGAAACTTCGGTTTTCCGCCAGGGAAGAAATCATCGACGAAGCAGCTGAACAATCCAGAGAGTGCAGAACGAATGTTTTGATGGCAAGAAACAAGAGGCTAAGAAGCTTGCAATCAATGTACTTTTGCTCTGCATTCTTGGTCCCTTGGAAGACAACAAATTTCCGAACTGCTCTGGGGTAAAGCTGCCCGTGTTGATCCTTTACTTAAAGATGCACACGCCAATATCACCGCCTTCGGCGGCAACATCTGGCACCAACAAGTCAGTGATAACGCCCAGATCAAGGACGAACCATGACTGGTATGACAACACGATTTCGGCCCACCCTCTACGCGTCCACACCCCGTCGGTGTACCACTAGTGGGACTACACTCCCGCCTCTGGTTACCGTTAACTTTTTCCTTGTTCCCATGGTCAATTCCCTTAATGATCCTGCCGCCACTAAGTCGTCCTCACTCAGCATTCATTCGCCTCCCACCACCGGACCGTGGACCCAACGGCAGCAGCCTTAGACCTGAGGGGGGGAGATGTTATGGGCATAACCGGCAAGATCGGTAGTGGCATCCGCGGTGCTAGGCACATCTGTATTTAGCCCAGCACCTCCATAGAATAAAGCATGCTTCCTACAACCCATTTTTCTGACCACACTGTCAAGACAATATGTCATGACAAGGAATTAGGATAATGGAGAAATCAGTCCGCTGGTAGAGCGGAGGCTAAATCAAGACATCAGTATTCACAGGTTCTCGGTTGCTTTGAAATCCATTTTACCTTCAAGCAGATGGTCAAGGATACTCGCCAGAATTGGAACTGCGGAGACAGGCATATTCCAGCATCCTACCCCAAGACGTACCGTCAATGCACTGCATAAGAACCTATACTATAACTTTTATTATTGGACGAAACAGAATCAAAAGTCGCAAGTTCTCTTGTAGGGCAAGAATCTCAGAGGTCAGCCAAAGACTTCCGAAGCCTCACATGCTCAAGAGGTCAAAGCTAGACCTTTCATGGTAGTGAGAGACTGCATTAAAAATGGGTTTGTCCATGCTTTCGAGCAAAGGCGTATTTTATGATCGCCACTGATATTGTGATAAAAAGTGATGTCGATTACTGTGACCTATAATTATCATTGTTCCCCTCTTACTCCAGATTATTTCCTTGCTCTATGTGTGCGAATCTATATGTAAACAGTGTGTCTCCTCAAGCGCTTCCACAATCACTAGCATCTTGATGGTGATGTTACTGGCAATCTCTTGTTCGTAGCATAATGCATCTTTCTCTGGTAGCTAGCTCGACTGATAAGAGAGAGATCGATTTTTCGTTATATAATGAAATGGTATCTGCTAAGAACCTTACATGCTTCCATTGGCACAATGTTTTGATTATTTCCATCGACACAGCTCTTGGCTCAGCTTCTTTCCGATTTGCAGCAAATCGCTCCAGAACTCGAACATCAAAGAATTGTCCATAGCTCAAAATGTAGAGACTATAGCCTTCGCCGGAAACAGTATAAGTCCCGCGTGAGTCAGAGCAGGCTTAGAGATTGATCACACTTTGAACAGTCGTTAGAAAGCATAAGCCGAAGGCTCTGATTCGACTCGACTCCAAGTTCGATCTAGAGATGGCTCTCGCGACGGATCTCTTAATTTCGAGATCGAAGAACAATAGCTCCGAAGAAGCCAAATGTCGAGCGAGTTACGCAAACGATATGGGCGTCTCTACCGTTCGAAACTTCGGTACTGTTATCGATCAGGATCTCGCTTCGACCAACATAATGCTTTCCGAGTATCCCTTTCCTGCCTTAACCGGCCTCGAAGGAGAGTTGAAATACGACCCGTCTGACAAAGGAAAGCTCCCAAAGAGAGCGATCAGATCTTTCTTAGACACGGTCACGAGCAATGCCCATTCCTGGAAAGTCGAAGCAAATCTGACCGGCTTCTCCGATAAATTGCCTATCACCTACCCTACTTTGGCAAGTTATCTGAATGGCGGAGATACGAGCTAGATACCACCCGAGCGAGTACTGCAAAATTGGTCGCAAATGAAGAGCGGAGATAAGGTATGTTCGTCTTGGCCAGACACATATTGGGGCCAGCAATTCCCTTGGAGCCTAAGAAATCTAAGTCCGTCGCCATTGAATCATTCATTCCGAGCGCAAAGGCCACTGATATAAGATTCTCTCCATCAGATAGTAATTGGAAGTGTGAACGAGCTTGCAAAGGATCGATGCAGGAAACACAGAAGAAGGCGAAAACTGGAACCTTGATCGCGATGAAGACTCCCTCGGCGTCAGCCAAAAAGAAGGTGAAGCGCAAGCATAAGGTGACAGAGAAGGCGAGTAAGAAGTCAAAAGGCGCAAGCAAGAAAGCTTTGAGACAATTGAATAAGTGAAGAAAACCACTCATCGAGACAATTATACTGAAAGATACTTGTATCGACTTCCAGGCATTGCTTCCGGACCTTAGAGGTCGAGGTAACGCTTTCTTCGTTCTTAAAACTTAGTTTCTCACTAATCTTATTCAGTCCCTTTATAGCCCTAGAGATATGGGCTAGCACATACTCTTCATCGCTCGTTGAATACTATTCTCCAAATACCTTATTTGATAAAGAGAATCTTGAAGAAGTACTACTATGGTTGTAGATCTCTGCATACCGGAGTAAAAAACCCCACCGACAGTCCACGCAATATCATCAGATCAGCCCAGACTGCAACGAAGAAGAACGTTTCGTCGACGCTTCGAAAGTAATCTAGGGGAGCCTATATCGCCGATCTAACGAATTGCAACGTCGGTTTCTTATAAAGTGAGCGAGGGCACCGTGGATGTGGGAGATGACGGACAGTGAGCATTCCGATGCGCTGGGTTGTACCGTGGCATGGCACCAACACGTCACTATTTCAAATCCTTGCCCATTGAAGTCCTGGACAAACTCTTAGGACGATTCCGCCAGAAATGATATCGAATAGTGCATTGGAGAGCCAAGTTTTTCCCACACAAGTCTTGCCTCCATCCTATGTATGGCTGAACGATTCTCAAGCCGGCAATCTGCTGGTGTAGGTGCAGAAGAGTTCAGATCTGTCGAAGAAGGATTTGGGCGATACTAACCGGCGTACTTTATTGTTGGCGGAACCTATTCTCATTTGAGAAGAACTCTGCCTTGAAATGGGGACCGCGCAGAAGCAGCATCATCCAGCGTTCGACTCGTCTAAGCCAAATGCTAAGGACTGCATGTCGGTCGACGCCGACAACATAGCTACTTGGCCCGAATTCCTTTACACAACCCACCGACTTTGACATCGCTCGTGTAGTTCTGGCATGTATCACGGCGAGGAATAGAGGCTATTTGTGGCCTACTACGTTCGAAACCAACGGTGCCCCGTGGACCTCCCGCAAGTTGCTAAGCATCCCCGCAGTCATGGCGCGCGATGGACAGCTGTACACCTTACTCTAGAGGCAGAAGTACCGCTTGCACGGCGAAGACGCGACTGGCACAGCTCTCGTACCCAATGCCAGCTATCGAACCACGAATGTCGATGGCGAGGCTTTGGATCTGGTAATCGACGAGAAGTACACGGCCACAAAGTCGATACCAACCTTGCCGACAGCTAAGGAATTTCTACGAAAGCATACCAAGGACGTGGTAGATTCACTAAATTTATCGAGCTATGAAGCTATCTGCACCAACAGTAGTACTGCCACAAGGCTACACCGTGGGTCGTGCATCGTGCGACTGGATCCAACCCTCCTCTAATTTTTGGTCGGAGCTGCCATCGAAAGAAGCTTTACCTCTACACCATAAAGATAAAGGGGCCGCTCTCCTTGCAGAAATATATAGTAAACCGAAAAAGGGGTCTCTTCAGGAAAAATTGATTGCTAATTCGCACGCGGGAGCTGGAATACTTACCTGACTCTCAGCCAGATATAGGTCAGCAGTTTCACGAACTTTGGTCGATTTTGCTATATTGAAAGAATCGAACACTAGATCGCGCGAAACCGTAATTTTTCTATGTTTCATTACAGCTGAGATCGGACCGTTGCCGATGACGGTGGACAAGAATTTGGTTGACAAAGCGTTGGACTGATATTCGAAAGCCGACTTGACTTGAGCTGAGCAAGTATGTCCAGCAGAACCTAGATACGACTTGCAAAAACATCGAAATGAGCACGCGAATGGCGCTCTCAAAGCGACGTCGAGAGAGCCAGCAATAACGATTGATAGTGAAATGTGTCCGGGCTCAGGAGTCAAGGTCGAGGCCACCAATGGTGAAGGAGCTGCAACGAAACGGACGATGATGAAGAATCTGACAATCAAATAGATGATAGAAACTAATGTGACGCCCTCTAGCAAGAAGCGTAACCAGGCGGAATGGGGAAGAAGGGGGTAGACCAAGGATTCAAATGGAGAGGAGCAGCTGATCGATATGGTCTCTTCAGAAGATAAAGAAAAAGGAGAAAAGCCACGCCGTCACGTGCATTGAAGATACTTTCCCGGATTTTGGAGTACTTGGGTCCGGGGCGTTCACCGTCTTCGTAGCTCAATAGCTTGTGTCTGGCTGATGGGTAGTGGTGTGTGGAGGGGCGACGGTTCGATTCTGGGGTTGACGCTAAATGTGGTTGAAAGGTGCGGGGGACACAGGGACAAGAATACTTACTTAAGCTGCGTTCTCTCTCTTCTGATCGACGGTTGCTGGGACACGTCTTTTGGTAGCAAGTGCTCTCTTGAAGAGGCTAGACTTTATGTTGCTCGCTGACCTTCAAAAGTGTAAATAAGATCTTATCCTAGTGCAATATCGTAATCATATGTTTGGATGTTGTGTCTAGGAGTATTAGCACAAATTCTTGAGTAAGCCTGCAATGTCGAATGCTTACATGATGACGCACAGTCTGCGATCGCGACTCTGAAACCAAACAATGACTTTGTGTGCTTTGTCATGAAATGTCGCCCAATCTCTTTGTCAGTCCAGAGACCATTGATCGTTCACAGAGTGACTCAATCTATAAAGCCCCATATAGCTGACCAAGACTTCCCTCGACATCTCCTGTCACACCTTTTGTCTGGCATATCTGTGGTACGCAGACCACCAATTACCCACGACCTCGACTTTCGATTTCATCTACATCACCGACTTCCTCTGCCACTGCCATCCCGCCGCGCAAGAGTCAATAGTGAGTAACGCACGATGACATCCACCCAGCAAAGAACCCCCGGCATCCTACCCATCTGTCCACCCCGTCGCAAGCCCCTACCACACGAGATCCAGCATCCCGCACCTGCCATCGTGCGCCGTTCCTCCAGAATCAGAGACAACGCTCGTCCCAGAGCTGAATCACGCGCACTCGAGCAACGACGTCTCGGTCTTATCGCTGACGAGAAGATAGAGCCACCTTTGAGACCTACCGATTCCATCTCGAACAACCCAGAGACATCGACAGCGAGCAAAGTTCTCGGATTGTCAAGTCAAGCCCTAGACTCCTCAGTCGAAGATTTCCTTGCTCCAAACGCTGGACCAAGAGGTGAATTCCCGGCTGTTGGCACTAGATCACCGGCGCAGCAAGGCAGGGCAAGAGCAGAAACTATGGGAGCTGCCGCGAAGGATTATTATAGGCTTCAGGGAGAAGACCCAGACCAATACGATTATCAGCGGGGTCAGCAGAATTTTGAATTCATTAGCCGGACGTTTGGAGATCCGCGTCCAGTGGATCTTCCCGTGACGGTAAAAAAGTGGCTGTATGGTATAGAAGAAACAAAAACGTTGAAGGAGCAGCAGATGGTGGTTCTAGGGATGAAGAGGTTCTGGTTGTTAAGATGAGCCAAAGCGGAACCAAGTGGGGACAAGATCTCGAGAAGGCGCAAGTCTCAAGGACTGGATTTTCGGCGCATCCCAGCAATGTTTGTGAGAAGCCAAGCTGGAATTCGAATTACGGTGGTAATGTTCCCGAACCTAGTAATAATTACGCTGCAAAGCAAAGACCATTTCCTTGAAGTAAAGGAAAACCTGTAGGCTAGGCTGCATAATTGAAGGCGTTCTTGGTCTCCTCATCCAAAATCTATCGCTCGGGCTTGTTTCTGTGAATTTGAAGATTTGGTATCCTACCGGTACTACTGTCAACACCCTGAGTACAATGATCACCATTAAAAACTGCCCACACGACACCAGACTGATCTCGGGGTCAATAGTCCTCTCGTCTCATCCACCGTAGGAGACAATCAGACGTCTTCCCACGGAAAAATACGGTAGACTGAAAGTGCTATAGGAACGACTATGGCATGCCCCAAGATGCGTGCGCAGGACAAAATTTAAGATCACCACTGACGTTGTGTTTTCCCGAAAGGTTGTTGAGAGGAGCTGATAGTGCCAGTTCGCGGAACCACACCTGGCGGAAGCTGTTATGATTTCGGTTTTTGGCAGCCTCACTCAGACGAGCCCATCCAGTTGTCTCGTCTACATATAATTATTCATGAATTCCAAGGCCAGGTCCCAGGCTTCGGGCCATAGTTTGATGCTGAAGGTACAACAAAGGAGCTCATTGAAGAAGCAGTGACAACGTAAGCGGGTAACAATGGCATTCTTCTTTGACGGCACACTTGGCATAGACAAAGAGAGAAATCATATCTTCCATATATTGAGCACCAGAAATCTTCCACGTTCTCTCGGTAGAGACCCAACATTGTACACCTGGCATCACAGATATTCCATCTCTGTGACCTCAAGATCTCTCCAGGATCAGTAACAATGTCTCTCTCAAGTAGCCCTGGCGGCCAACCTACGCTTTTTGACTATTCTGAGCGCTCAGAGCTACGACTGACAGCTCTAGGCTCTGCTGTGACATCAGATCTTCCAATCCTTTGCTCGGCAGATGAATGCGAAGTGCGCCCGCTCTTCCATCTTTCGCGCTCAGGGAGTTCTGCTACCCACTCTGCAACTCCACCATCCGACAGCCAATCCCTGAATCGAGATGTGGAAACGCCAGAATCCAGCATCTGGGATGCTGAGGAAAGGAACAGCAAGCTAGCTAGTGATTTGTCTGAGGAAATTGACGCCCATATCGAGGATACAGAACGACAAACTCAATGTGGAGGTAGTACTGGTAGCCTTGCAGACCTCATGATTGCGGAGATCGCGGCGGAAATCGAGGGCTTTGGATCAGACAACGGACGCACAGAGGTACGGGAGCAAAAACACAATGTGGAGGTATGACTGGTAGCCTTGCAAACCTCATGATTGCGGAGATCGCTGCCGAGATTGATGCCTTAGGATCAGAAACCGGAGAGGGAGAGGTCCAGGATGTTCCTGACGGAGCAGAGATCGGCTACGAAATTGAGGCCTCTGAGCCGACGATGTCGGATGCCAAAGCTCGAATCCAGCTTTTTGAAGAATCGTCCGAATACTTCTTCTACGCTCGTGACCGGACCTTCCACGACCAATTCTCAAGACGGCATCCGCATTTGCCGCTAGTGCGAGCAGAGGGAAGGATGAAGGCGTTTGAGGGAACCGAGGCTTGGAGCCGGTACTTAAAAGCTCTGCAGGTGGTAGTAGTGGGCCATGAGACGATGCCCGAGTTGCAGAGTGGGGCGACCAGGCAAGCTGGAGACACGGAAATTCGGGAAAGCGCAGCTGTGGAGGATGGCATCAAGCGTGCGGGCGGTACTAGTGGCAAAAGCAAAGAACGGGTGCAGGGCCAACTCTCAAAGCAGTGGAAAGACTTGGGATTAGAGAAGAGGCCCATGTCTCGCGTATCCAGCTCCGACGCCTGGTAGGCAGGGAATGAATCCTAGACCCACGTGAGCAATCGAATCAAGTGCCTCCATGAATAGTTCTAGTCTGCTTCATTTTCATTCAGTCAGCTGCTTTTCTTCCCTTTGGGTCAACCGGTTTCCGAGGTTGACATCATCTTTCGGGTTCAAAGTTCGATTATAATGTGGACGCAGAAAGTCCTGACATGACGATGATCACGGCTTTTGGTGAATATTGCTCCAGGATAGTTCTGGATCATGTATCCCTGGAACTTGCCTCAGCTGATTCAGCTGATTCAGCTGATTTAGGAAGTCGTACTCGCGTATGTTTGCTGTGAATTCTCGGATCGCACGAAGAATTCATAGACCCACATGTCACCTCGATGAATTACATTCAACACCTGCGACCTCGCCCGCTATCGCATTCTCCAAAATTACCGTCCGACGGACCATCATAGCTAGTCGTCGCGGTGTTGCTCTTATGTAAGGATCGTCAACGTTGCAATCAATGACCGAGGACGGCCTGCGGAGATGCTTGGCGTGCGGAACTTCCAGCCGCTCACTTGGTGTGAGAGCCGATCCCCTCTAGCGATTCTCATTCCCGTACCGGGTCATTCCAAACAATTTGCATGCTATCACGACATTACCCTAAGATTTCGTAGGAAGGAAGGAAACGTGGATTTTCTGACCGAGGAATACCGAGGCCCCCATTAGGCTGCGGATAGGCTGTTAGATGATATCAGGTCTGGTATATTGCCATTAGACTTCGCCTGTTTGGGACACCGGAGGCCAGAAGTGATTTTAAAAGGCTTTGTTGAGACGTCATGACCCTCAAGGTATACAAACTAGGCACTTAGTAGCTCAGAGCCAGGTGTTAGCTTTGGGGTCGAGGTATATAAGTCTTTTCTGTTCCCCAACAAACACAGTCCAAATTACTTTCAACCTTCTCAATTGACAATACCATTGTTATTATCACCCCGCAATCCGCGCTCCAGTCAAGTTGACCAAATCCTCTTCAAGCAAGATGCATTTCATCGCCCCTTTCATCGCCGCGCTGCTTCACTAGCTCTTGCAGTGCCCACTACAGGTAATTCTCATGGTACCGGCGGCTCCGCACCAGCTGGCTGGAACGCCGAAGTCGAGAACTTCTATTCGACGCCCAAAGTCCTCTTTTGCTGCGATGGCGCGACCTTGGCCGGTGTAGCTGGCGAGCCCACATCGACTCAGACAGGCTGTGAGTCTATTGCCCTTCTTCAATACCTCCTTCGAGCTTCGGGGCAATTTGCCGAGTCTGGTGGAGAAGAAGAATGCTCGTATCGTCGTGACTGTAGGCATTAACGCCATGGCTGGCGGGCAAGTGACGTACGGATTTGGCTTCTGCCCATACAACTACAGACCGTACTGCTGTGCTGCCACAGTAGGTCACTGACTGTGATCTAGGAAGACGTTACGGCTGATGTTCGCGCTGCAGGCCACTAAGGGTGTTGCAACGGCTTGTGAGTTGCCGACCCAGGTCTACACTTCCAAAGCGTAAGGTGTGCAAGGTAGCGTATTCATCTGTTGTATTGAGTTGAATGCGGCCATGGGTCACACAGAGTCTTGGGACGAGAGAGGACGAATGTTGGGGTTGTTGCTTTACCATCCTCGAGTTCATGGGGTCTTGATGACAAGCCGGCTTCATTTCAAAGCAGGAATTACGATCGTGAAGGAAGTTGAGCCTCCATTGCGCTGCAGATGAAAGTAGAATAAGTGAGACACTGCTGGTTGATTGAAGAGAAGCGCTAAGACGCTTCGAGATCCGTGTCCGGCTAACCCTCGGTTCAGCCTTTCGGTGAACATTTATGTCGGGCATGCCAATCCAACGACGGAACAGCCGACTCCAGAGATAAATCGTCCAGGACAACGCATAGTACTATGGTATTTACCTCTTTATTTGTAGATACTATCAAAGACGAAGTCTTAATCGAAACAAAGTATGTGTGCTCCACTTGGCCGCCTGTCTTGGAGCACTTTTGTGCAATCTCCCCCAGATCATGCACGGTGAATACACTACCAATATACAGCAGTGCATAAGCATGGATGCTCCTAGCCTTTGGAGTATAAGCATTCCCGGCATGGATGTGGCTCTATACTTTCGGTGGGGTAATCTTGTAGCGGCTACGAGCCTTTCTTCTCCCTATATGGGATCCAAGTTCGGCATGTGTTTGGTCATACACGAAGGCCCATGGACTTAGGATGGGCTTCAATCCCTCTCAAATCACGACTTTTTCTGTTTTCGATGTGTCTTTTGCAGGAATGAGAAATTTTTACCCCTGTGTGCAGGAGAGTGGGTGTGAGAGAGGCCTGCAAGACAGGCGGGCTAGTGCTAAGGATGCGGAGATTAAGGGGTGTGGCTGGATCGCTCACATACTATTTAGTATGTGATCAACCCGCTTCCCTCTTCTCTATGAATCCGGACTGCGCGTCGAAATCATGCCGGCATGCACTTCTTGAGGTGGTTTTAGTGACGAGGGGATACGACACAGTGGTTTGGACGGCTACGCCGGGCTTACGGATGCATGGTCAGTAGTACACTTGCTCATTTTTCTCCTGTGAATATTTTGGAAATCAACAGGCAATTCGAATTATACCTCCCTGTGAACTGGAAATTTGTTCAAGTACTAAGTGCCGAGTAACAAGCGCTGGTAATGATGGGCCGGTCAAGTAACATGTGTGGGTGAGATGGGTCATGTGCTCGCTCCAAAATCTTCAACACCGATGCAAAAAACAACCTAATGCTCCCCAAAACAAAACACCCCAGGACCGCAGCCAGATTCGAACCCACAACCCACCACGGCCTTCAAAAATTGACAAAGCAAGCGAGGCCGTTAGACCCGAATTTTTCTCTGGAGTTCGTAAACTGCTAGGAGCTCTCGGAGGGCGACCGCCCTTGCGCCACCGCACAACTAGTTGACCTCACTTGTGGGATGCTAATCTTTTATTTGGTATATAGTCATCAAAAAAAGAGCGTTTTGTCTTAAAAATATGATGTATTACAGCGTATATTTAGCATATTTCAGTTCCTGCTAGATGTGAATACCCTGAGCAATGCAACGATAACGTTGGTCGCGGAGTTTGCCTTGAAATCAAAGAAGACGGTTTAGCGAGAAGCACTTCTTGAATAGTGTGCCTTTGAGTCGAGGAAGCAATGGGGGCGATTGACACGCAAGTCCCGCCAAACAAATTCCTATGACGAAAACATATCACAAGGTTGACAATCGGATATCAAGTCTGGTAATATTGAAGTTCAATTGCATGCTATCGAAGGCTCTAGGCACTCCTGGGAAAGACTCGAGACTTCGAGTCACTCCTCTTCCTCTTCGTCATTGTCTTCTTCACCGCAGCTTACTGGCTCAGGCAGTATCCTCTCATTCTCATACTCGCTCTCTGCTTCATGTGCGCTGATCGGCTCCGGTGGGATCCGCTCGACTCTCCCCTCTCCCGCCTCGCCGCCGTCTAGAGCTTCTACAGCAACCCCTCCATCTTCCTGCTCGTCTTCCCCATCTTCATTATCGTCATCGTTACCTGCGCAATCCATCAGCAGTGTCTTGGAGAAACGGGTATAGGTGAAGTCGTCGACTCGTTGATCAATATAGATATGCCGACTTACCCTCAGAGTCTTTCTCCAAATTTATCTTGTTCAACTGCGCTCTCGCAAGGCTCTCCAGCTCTTCCTTGGTGCCAAGTTCCTCGTCAATCTCGCCAAATTCATGGCCTCTATTCGTGAACGTCGCCTCCAGATCGCCCTGTATCCCCGCATCTCGGCGGCAGGCCTGCAGAGTCCAGTGTTAGCGATTCCAAGTCTGGTTCCCATCAAGAGCAGCACGTCAATACGGGAATATGGCAAGACGTACAGCGATGTATTCGATGGCGTAACATCTGGCTTGATGGTAGGCCTTGATATCATCCTTGGTCTTTAGGTTCTCCGGATGCTTCTTGAAGCAGCGCATCAACCAGCCATCGTGTCCCAACGGAATACCTCCACGCTGCAAAATCCTGAAGTCAGCATTCCGCCATTGAGTTCAATGGTTGAGCTAATAGCATGTCTTCGATTGGGGATATAACTCACCCCAGGCATCGCCAAGGTATCGTGTAGCAGTCGTGCCTCCGCTTTACGGTTGCGTTGATCACGGCGTAGAATCCATGTCGCGGAACTCTCTCCCACTCGCGCCTCGAGCTCCTGTAGAATCCAGCCTCGATGTGTCATCTCCATCTCCGCATACTTCTCTGTTTTGACCGCCACGATCGCTATCCATTCGTTGCTGATCCTATGGTCCTCCATACCGGCATTGACGCGTATACGCATAAGTTCGGCCACTCCCCGTCGACGGTCGATATCATTCTTTCGAAACGAGTGCTCGGATGCGTGATTGGCGCTTTTGTGCTTTAGAAGCTTACTTAGGCGTCTTCGGGCTGAATTTGACATATGTGATCCTACGACTTTGATAGTATCGGATAGAAGTTTACGTTCGAGGTCGCAACGCCGGCGTTCTTTAGAGCGAGGGGCGGAGGGGGCCATTGCTGCCGAGGGGATTGCTGCCGTGGACGTTTGTGCCGTAGACATGGTTATGAGGGACATGGCCGCTGAGGATAGCTCGGAAGGAGGCATTGCTGTCAATGGTGATACCAATAAGCTAACGAAAGTAGATCAACCTATAACGAGACACGATGGATAATGGGAAGTGTAGTGAAAGAGATACTTGGTACTAAGAGAATGCGAGATTCTAGCTTTAAGCGCTCACGGAAATACTTTTCGATGTGTGGACGAATGCATGGTTCCGCAATTTAACGCGCCTTCGTCAACACTCTGACCCAAATCTGAGCTCTTGCGACTGCGTCCTATGTATTACCTGTCCTTAAGACCATCAACAATGCGTCAAAACGTCTTTTGGGTGTCGAACATGAGGTTATTGGGTAGCCAGCCCCTGAGACTATATAAAAGCAGACCTACATTCAAGAGCTCCTAAATTGATTCCTTAAGCCTCACATGATTATGAAAGTACTCGTCTGACCCCTTCAGTCTCTCATCTTCTACAGCCGCACACACTTTCCCTTTCGAAACGCCCTGTATCGGTAGCCTGAAGCCGTCCTCCATCGTTTACTCTTTGCCCTCATTCAAGAAACCATTCTGATGATGAATGTAGCAGTAGTTCCCAACGGGTGTTCCGTCTGTCCGAATCTTGAGGAGGAGACTATTCTATAGCTGCAGCGGCTACGGGAGCGATGTTATTCAAGTCTCGAATGCTTAGTTAAGATAAGAGAGCGACGAAGGCGGTACCAGTGGATGAAAGCGACTAGTAGGCTGGACGTTTGCATAGTACCGATAGCCCTCAAGCACATAATCTAGAACAATTGTTCATCATCTAAGTGTCCGCTTCCATTTTCTTCGTTCTCTTCGTTTTGTCAAGAATCCTAGTCCGGGAGTCGATACATACCTTTTTGAAAGCTCATAAGATAGTGTAGGCGTGCTCATGGCAGAATGATCATGTTTACCCCTCCCAAGCTACCTGTCAAACCACAAAGGCTGACCCTTTTTAGTTTTTGTAGCCTTAATGTCTACTCTATCGCTATCGCCGCTTGACTCCCGCTGGTGAAATATCTCTGTAGCTACCTGCGCAGCCTTGCCACCGGCACCCCACATGACTTCATCGCCGCGGTAAAATGGAATTTGGTGGTCAGCTATATTAGATTTCTAAAGCCTTACTTCGAGGTTCAAGCAGCAATTTACGAACCGTGGCTCCAAATACATCCGTTGGGATGAAAAGCCAAACACAATAGGTCAAGCCATCTTTGCGAGGCTCACTATATCACGTAAGCCCAGTAACATATTGCCAGTATCAGTAATTTCCACCGCGATTGAGGGTGCACCAGCGTTGGATAGACATGTCCGTTGATTGCGGAACGTTGTAACCTTAACGGAGAGAATTAGAAAAGCAAAAGCAACGATCGCAGACAAGTATTAGGCCCTCAAAGCTTGGTGCTGTCTAAGTTCAAGGATGTGGTTGGTGCGCTTCTTGTGAGGGGCGGTCCGCATTCGGGCCGGCTGATCAGCGCTTCCTCGCTTCCGAACAGTCTAGTGCTAAAAGAAGTAAGGTGCCACTCTTAGTGGATCTCCATTTTCCAAGCAGCATGGAGAAATCCTTCCTACGGTATATGTGAGTTCTGGGAACGATGAGCTCGTGGTCCCGCTAATATACGAAGCTTGAAAGACATTGAGACACGAGTCTCTAGCTCCGCCTCTATCCGTCGCGAACACCCAATTACAGCAGTGGACCCGATATCTACCAGAGTTTACGGCTGATGGCGCTCCCCGGACTCCCTATGACCTGCAGTTTGACCAACAGTGCATCTTCTTTAAGGCCAGCGTCTGCCATGATCACCACCTCAGTGCAGCCACACCGATAGGTCAATCAGCGCATCCGGCCGTATCCTAAACGCCACAGCGACGACACTGACGCCCTGGATCTCCGTGTACCACATGTCATACGTGCCCGTAAAACCCAAGGCTGTTACTGATAGCATGTTAAAGTCCACTTCGCTCACCAAAGACCACGGCACAGGTCCCAGAGTCGAGCGCAATGTCATTTCGAAAGGTCCCAGTGTGATACTGAACACGGGCACCGGCTGTGCGTGAACCCAATGCGTGAGACAGTCTCGTAAGACTCGGGAGTAGAATTGACAGAGGTAATTGGCCGCGAAGCGTATGGGGATGACCATCTGGTGGATTTTCATGTGGTGGATTTGGAAGTTGTCGGTGCGTTTGTTGAGCCATGGGGTAACGTTGCGTTGAAGCTGCGGGATTGTGCGATAAACCGACCTGCGAGGAAGATCGATATTGAGCGTTGCACCAGTTTGGTACCCTGGGAGGCTGGCATGCGTTGGTACCGCCAGGGTGAGGTTGATGGTGGTGGAAAGAGTAACGACAATTGCTGGGAGACGCATGGGGAGTTCCCCGACGCTCAACGCTTCAACCCACCCAAGGTTGCAAGGTTTCCGAGCAATCTGGTAAGGAAGACCTGAATCTTCAGGGGGGTTGCGGTATCAACGTTTATCAGAGACCCCGATGGTCTAGGTAAATCAAATGCGAGGGAATTCTGGAATCTCCATATAAAATAATCGCCATCAGAACGTGACCGAAGATTTCCATCCCCCATGATCGAGTTGTCCTACGCGAGCCCATGCTAGATGGTCGCAACAGCTCCTATCAAATAACAGTCCGGTCATTGGCCAAGTCAGCATCTTGAGTGCATAGTCGTATCCCGAGAGCGCGGCACCGTCGCGTGACAATTTCCGTGGGGTGTCGCATAGCGCATAAGCCAAGAAAGAGGGGAGGCGAGACCGGAGTTCCAATCATCTAACTTGATAGACCTAAGCGCGGCTCTGAAAACCAGGCACGAAGTCTGCAAGCAAAAACCCGAGGATAGGGGTAGTTGAGCAGCCAACCGTCGCTGTCGGAGACATGACAAAGTCGTGGCTGGAGTCTGGATCGAGCTTCACAGAGCAGGACCAAGCACTTATCCGTGTCCGAATCAAGGAACACACCGACGCACCAGTCATAGAGGGACAGGGTTCTTTGGGATGCCTCGCTTGATCAAGAGTCGTGTGAGTGTCAGGAATCCGACACTATGTCTGCCGCTCTTCAATCCGGCTAATGTATCGCAGCGCAGAGTCAGGTCATCTGAGGGTTCTCAAGGGTGCAATTGAGCTCCGTAGATACTACTCGTCTGATCTAAAAGGTATTTTCCGGAAGACGTATCAAACAAGACCCGAAGTGCGGCTGCAGAGATTCTGAGGGCGGCATCGAGATTATGAACGAAACCGTCGAATGACATAGTGGAAGAGTACTCGTATACTAACGCCATATCTCGAAGATGTGTAACTATGTATTGCAATTGGCCTGCGACGGTGACAGAGAAGAACTCTCGAGGTTCCTTGAAGTACCATCTATGATATCCGTGGAGTAGGCCAAGATTACCATTTCAAAAGCAATAAAGAGGAAGGTAGAATTCGATGGACCGTTGTGTACCGGCTATGTTCTAGGAGTGCTTGAAAGTCTTCGACCTGCATGACAGGCGGGCTAATGCCAAGGATGCGGAGATTAAGGGGTGTGGCGGGTTCGTTCACATACTATTTAGTACAGTATGTAATCAACCCGCTCTCCTCCCCTCTTCTCTTCTCATTGCTTCGCGCTTTTGCGAAGTTACCCTTGTGGCCTTCCTTCCTTCAAGACTGCTGCTTCGTCGCCGTTGGTGCTGCCTTTGGCGCTTCCTTCGGCCTTTGGCGACGGCCTGTTTTGGGGCTTTGGGGCGTTTTGTGTTGGCTTCGCAGCAGCCCTTTTGTGACAACGAGGCAGCCAATATCGTCCAAACGCATGATTGTACATTTTCATCATAGCATCCATAAGCAGTAGCTCGGGCACTTCGACTGGCAGAGACCATTCTAGAGTCATTTTACCGTCGATTTTAACGACGCATTAGTTCTCCATAATCAGAATTGTACGGCTTGCGAATACCGGGAGCTCAACAAGCCAGTATGTCTAAGTCCTTCGGCCTTATGGCGGGTGAGATCGTAAATCCTCAAAGTCGCCATAGAACGAAGCTGACCAACACCACCCCCGCCTAATCCAGAGAGGTCGAACTTCCGTATATCAACACGTCAGCACGGTTGTATGCGCTCTCGAACAATTCTGGAGGAAATATGGTATCATAACGAAGAGTATGTGCTTGAGCATATCTGGGCTAGGGAGTGCCCAAAGGAGCGTATCTAGATAGTGAGTGTGTGAATTACGACCCTTGTGTCTTAAGCCGCTAACCCCTGTTCCCACCTGGCACTGATGGGAAGCCTTGTCCTTTGGATTGGCATTGCTGTCCCCGGATTGATGAACCTTAGCCAGTGTCGGAAAGATCCGTCGCCCAGTATTGTCACTATCATCTGAATACGCTGGCATTCCTGAAGAATCATCCGAACGCTCGTGATTACATGACAAGCCGGTGTGCATTACTCAGGAAACAGCGGACGGGGCTCAGCTACAAATACTTGATGCAAAAGAGGAAAGGAGCTCCTCTCTCGTGCATTCGCAGTTCGTGAAGTCTTAATACCGAAATCCACGAATCAATAGAACAAGCTATGCACTTCAAGTCTATATAATTTTTGTAATATTTGGAGATGTTTTGATCAAGCTATTACTATGCAAAGATTTCGCATTCTTGATCGTATCTGTAGAAACGCACTCACGCAAAAGCATCTAATACTTAAAACAACTGTAGCAACTTTACTTCTGACTGAATTCTATCAACAGAACAGTTCTACAATGTACAGAGCGTCTACAGTGAGATAGAAGATTCTTGATCAATAGAATCCAGGATCGCGAAAGTTGATAAGATAGCCATGGAGTGATTTTGTCAAAAGTTGGGTGGTAGGATTTAAAAATAAAACCAACGATTCGGAAGCGTTGTGACAGCGCTAATGCCAGCGATCATTCCTCGCTAATTCCTTCCCGACGGAGCGGTCCGTGTATATCCCGGACACTAGAGAGCAAGAGCGCTGAAACGACTGACAAGGCCTAATGTGCTTCAAGGCGCCGTTCCAGTTCCACTGCCAACGGCAAACCATCCCCACCCAACAACTATGTATTCGCAGAGACCATGAGACAGCACGATCACCTAAGCAAATTTCAGAGAGCAGCCTGTAGGATGACATACTCCATTATAAGTATTCTAAACGTGGGGCCGCATGGTTCAGATACCCTAGGAACAATTATTTTCGAGTGTCCCCCCACTGACTAACCAGGGTACTAGATGCATTGATCGATGATCTACAGCTATGGAGCATAATTATCAGCAAGATCCTGGAGGAAAAAGAAGGCGATTCTGAGACGCAAGCTGCAGTCACCATTGCGCAGCCATCAACCATGCCACCTGTAGCCTTGCGCTAGATCCTGCAGGAATCTGGATGACATAGTCCCTCGCCGACTGACAATTTTTCTTCAAAAGGAGCTCACGCTGCAGAGATTTTGCAAATTCGCAATTCTACGTACTCAGCTCTAGGTGCGCATAGGTTTATCATCGACCCTGTCCTTTTCGTAGCGAGCGACATGTCTCCTGACAACCTACCTCCAGGGTTTGATCCAAGTAAGATACCACTGGCTGAGCCACCTCCAGGGGTGATACCAAATTTCGAGCATCCAGAATCAAGGTGTTGGCAAATCTACCTAACGGCGGCCATATGTTCGGCAGTAGTCATCATCTTCATCACACTGCGCCTGTACTCACGTATAGTGGTCACGAAGAAGCAGACTTTGGACGATCGTAAGTTTTTCTCACACTACCTTATGCAAATTATATTGGACGGAGCCCGGCTGACTGATGATTCAAGATCTGATGGTCTTTGCTTGTGTAAGTTATCAAACGTCATCGTATGAGATCTCTATATCTACTCCTCCCCCGTTGAAGGTCCTATCCACCAGCGTCTGCCACCTTTCGGGAGCCAAAACTGGGATTCTGTGAGAAACGACAGCCGTCCCTTGTTCAGCCTATTACAGTTGCTTGACGCTAATACAAACAAGTTTGCTTCTTTGCTTACTGCGCCCCCGCAATCAGTGGTACTTATTTCCTCAATTACTTCCCATAGCGAAGCTAAGAACCTCCCAGTCGTCCAAAAAGACTATGGCCGGCATGCCTGGGACCTGACGCTGACCTCTATTACGAACCATGATGTGCTCGTATGTCGTCCCGCTTCCATGTCTCTTATTGTACATCTTCTGTTCACTCACAACATCACCTCTCAAGTTGATCCTTGTCAGCAACGTCCTCGCCGGACCTGCAATATATATCATTGAACTCGCTCTCTTCCTCCTAATTCTACATATCTTTTCAAGCCTACGCTGGCTGCGTATTCTCGCTCATCTCGGCGCAACTTTTAATATCCTCTTCTACTTCTCCGGAGCCATCGCCCTTATCGTGCTGGGCTCCCCACGTAATGGCCAGAATTACCTCGAGGTGCTCAGCGGTCCAGCTGGTACACGCACCACGACTTTTGGCGTAGTGCAGGGCATCTTCAATGTGGTGAGCGATCTTTATCTGCTCGTCGTGCCACTGCCGGCAGTGTGGGGCCTGAAATTGCCGCTCAAGAAGCGGATGGGGATCTTGGCAATTTTCGGGACTGGTTTATTGTAAGTTCATTGGTAATGTTTGCTCTGTTTCGCGTTGAGCCGGGGGAGATTCCGTCTTCGGATGCTAATGCTTGTCTCTAGAGCCTGTATCACCAGTTGTTTGAGTCTATGGGTAAGGGTAGATTTAAAATTTGGTCACGTTTACGATAATTCGTGGTACGCCGTTGATGCGATTCTTCTTACGTAAGTCTCCTGTTCAGTTATCTTGCGGCCAAGACTCCCAATATTCTACCTTTGATCCACGCCATCCTGTCTCGAACTCTAACCCACATCAATTAGCATAATAGAAATGGCCATTGGCATTATGGTCGGCTGTATGCCCGCCGTCGCTGCTTTGATCCGGAACCGAGGTCTACCGTTTACCCACGCATGCTCCTCACTTCATAGTATCTTCGATTCAGCCCGGGTCTCGACGTGTTCGTGGCTCGAAGGGAATTCCAAGATACGCTCGAGAATTTACTCCAAGAAGACGTCATCCAAGAGCGGAGGCTCTGCACTTAGTGACCAGCGGAAGGGCTCTTCGAACTGGGAGTCTGATGGCTATATCGAGCTGATGGAGGCTCGGCAACCTAAGGATTGAATTCACGCTACTTTCGTACATCGTTACTAGCGGGTGAGAAAGGGTGGACAGTATCTTGGTGGCTGGTAGCTTCTGGGTCCCATTTCTCTCTTCTTGAACCGTTCTTATATATATTTCGCTGTCTGATGGAACGAACTAAACCGATTTCCTAGAGTGACCACAGGAGAATGCTTTCGTAGCTCCGCTATGCAGAATCTAGGTATTCAAATATTACACGATGCTATTTTCTCAAGCAGGTTCGGACGCCAGTGCCCCAGAATCGACCAGGTCGAAATCTCCCACACTTCCACTATCTCACTCTGAGCTAGCGACATAATACGATCGACAGTAAGCCAAGCTAACGAGCGAGGAGCAGGCAACCAGGCTGGCACCGGAAGAAAACGCAGGTAACGTGGGGGATCAGCAGACAGTGAATTTGGAAAGCATTGTACGCCTCAGCCTCCAGGGATTTTAGTGGTGAGTGCTGATCGGACCATCTGCATTAATACTGCGTTCGGGCAATCTTGCTAGCGTCTTGCAGGCGCCCCTGGTTCATTGGCGTGTGCAGAGAGCCTGCCAAGCATGCGTCTCGCATTCGCAACCACCGTCTTTCCCCGGGCCTACCACTTGGTCAGAAGATGCATTCCTTCGATGACTGGTGTGCGACTATGCCTCATACCTGCTGAGAACAATATCAGGCTGCACACCATCACTACGAGAATGCTTTGTGTGAGCAGGGGCGGAAGGCTATCTGAGGATAGTACGTGCAGTCAAGCTCCACTCACCCAAGCCTCGAAGGTAGAAAGGAGCATTATCAGAATCTACTCATCATGGCTGACTTCCTATTCACATATTAAATACCACATCGTACAGCCGTGCACCTAAGAGATCCTCTCACAGCCATTCCATATATTAATAACCTATTCTCTCTGTGGTCCCTGGATGGTTCTGGCACCATGCACTTCATATTCGTCCTTAAATTACTAGCCGCCAGTAGGATGGGATTTCCGGAGCTATCAGTCCCATCGACAGTGTCAATCCGCGCTGGAACCTGAGCCAGAAGTTCCTTCTACCTCTTCTCCGTGTTCTGTTATTCAGACTTGGAGCTTGGACTTGATACGACCATAGGCGATGGTTGTTCGACATGTATGCTGATCTATAGGATGCGGGGATACATCCGAGACTCGGGGCGCATATACTCTGTATCTGAGGAGTCCTGAGGCTTGGCAAAAGGCCTATGCTCGCAAGGATGAATTTGGTCATACCCAAACATCTCCTTTATAAGTGCGAATCTCAAAGACTGTTTCTGAAGTCATAGATATGCTCGAAGAAACAACCTGGCTAGCGTGAACATTTCTTTACACTCTTGAAATAAGATTGTCCAAGATCACAGCACAGTCGATAGGCCACATATAGCAATAGCATCGAAAGGTATCTGTACCACCAAGAAAGCAGAATTCACATTATTTGGCAAGAATCCGTCAAACAGGCGCGATCGGCCATAGAGTACTGCACTGCTCGAGCTCACCACTATCCACCATAAGATTATGGTTCTGGCTTCCCACACCTTGGCCAATACGGCTCTCGGACCATACGACCCCCTTCCTAGTATCGACGCTGCACCGGATGGATATTCTTCGATGACATACGCGGAAGCCCGAATTAGGAACAAAATCTCATCGTGCAGGGTGCACTGGGTAATGGAATTCTTTTGAGCGCCTTGGTGCGCACTTCGGGATACATGGGAAATCCTCAACTAAGAACAAAGATACGCATGACCTCAATTAGCCCATGGCGTAGCCTCTTGCGATCCGACGTCATGGGCGATTGTTACGCCTTCAGCCTCGCCGGACATGAGACGTTAGGCAACGCGAGGTGAGTGAGGAAACATACAGAATTTGATGGTATTTGATAGTGAAACTATGCACCTGCTTTGTGCCCATGACCTCGCGCACATCAGGAGTGAGATACTACTCGCTTAAGCTCAACGTGAGGGGTGAGGTCCATGCAAAGCTTGAGTGGAACTCAAGCAAAGAGAGGTGGAGATCACGGGGTTTTTACCTTAAGGTATTAGCGGGTTAAGCTTCGTATTCAGAAGTTGACAGCACTAATTCCTCGCTGTTTATACGTGCGGATAAGCGGCAACCTGCAGTCCGGTTATTATTGCAGTCTTCACCTGCCTGATATGGTTAGACCACAACAAGAGAGGAGACAAAAGAGGTGTGGGCCGTTTTGGCGTAAAGCCAACCCGGCGTGTACTTTATGTGGACCGCCGGGAGTCGATCATGGCGCCTTGTTCTGCCTGCGCTTATTTCGCCGATTGGGGGGTATGATTTGCATGTTTGATCTACGTCGTGGACATTTTCGTGATGCGCATGAGTTCTGCAGACGTATGTACAAGCGAGGTACTTTTAGGCTCCTCACGACCTGCACGGAGATGATCGGCTCTGGGAATATATTTATGGCAATTTGATCAACTAGCGTCGGAGATCTTGCAGGGGAAAAGACCCAAAAGGGATGCATCAGACGTTTCACAGCTCGAAGCATTCAAAAGAGGCACATCAGCTCGAAGCATCTGCATGGGTAGAACACGGATGTTACTGGATACAGAAGTAATAAAAGGAATATGAATGCAAGCGGATTGTTACGGCAGGCATGTACGTCCAGACAAGGCTGACTTTCGTTTGCGCAATAATAGGACGAGATTAGGAATGACGTAAAGTTTTGGTCTTGCAGGAATTGATTGCTAGGTCAGCATTCTGCTTCGAGAACCCGAGAGGATTGTGCATGCACGCAGCGGACAAGCAACATCGCTATCATTCGACTGTGCTTACCCCAAGCCTCTCGTCATGACGAACCCAATATTGATTGGCTGCCAGAAACATGCGGCGAGAGTCGTGTTACTATAAGGAATGGAAGATTAGAGTGTGAAGTCAATCTATTCACCGCGATGTACTCGGATTGCAATCAATAGTGTTACGAGAGGCATCGCCCATTATAGACGATGGCGCAGTGAAGACTTCCGCCCTCTCGAACGACCTCTAGGATATTAGTTCGCTGTTTGATCTATATTATAGCTACAAGATTCGCAATCGTACGCAAATCGATTCGTACTATCAGTATACTATCGATTCACATCGTTTAGTACAATATAGTACGAGACATTTAATAAATCGTACAATACAATATAGAGAGTCTATATTATTGTGCGCATCAATAGTACAATATTGTTTATAGATATTTTGATATTTAGTCTAGTTCTAGAGTAAACTATAAAATAAATTTCAATATTTTGTCGAAATGTTTTTTTTTCTAGTATTATTTAGAGATGATTTTTTGATAAGAAGTTAAAATAAAATACGCATAAAAATGTTATTAATAAATAAATTTTACTATTTATTTTATTATTATTAGATAGATTGATATGTTACAAATCTAGCTCGAAACAATATAATATTTAATTTACAACGCAACATATAACACAAAGCATAACTAATTGTATATTTGACAACTTAATAGACAAGCAATACTTAACATGTTCGACAACGAATTAAGCGAACAATGCTTAATATACTTGATAGCGAACTAAGCAAACAATACTTAACATGTTCGACAACAAGCTAAACAAGCAATACTTAATATATTCGACAATAAATTAAGCAAACAATGCTTAACATACTTGTTACGCTAGTACTTTCGTAAAAGATATTAGAGTAAGTTATGCTATTAAAGAGATTTATAAACGTCTTTAAACAATGCAAGCAATTATTTAATAACAAGAATTTGCAACTATAGACAATCTTATGTTCAATAAATCTTCATAAATAATTTAATGAACTAAAGTAACAATAAATAAAGACTTAAGATAAGTTGAACACAATTTATAAAAAAATTGTGTTTCTAGTTTCTATATATTAAGAAAATATAGATTGTTTGTCTTGTTCGTTTGTCGAACATAACGAACATCATTGTTCGCAATGTTCGTTTATCGAACATGTCGAACATAATAACAAGTTCGCTAATAGCGCGTAGAATCTAAATCACTAATATAGCTTAAATAAGTTTGTAACACTATTTTTCTTTTTTAGAGTTTTTGTTTCGAAAACTTAATGTTCTCTTACAATGTCTTCAAGAAAAATTAATATCAAAAATTCTTTTTTTCGTAAAAAAGATTTTTTTGACGTTCTAAATCTTGTGTGTTTAGCGATGCGTTCTTGTCGCAATTGTGCGATGTCTAATAAAGTTTATTGTGTAAACGATAATTTTAAAAAGTGTGTAAAATGTGTGTGATCGAATTATCATTATAATTTAGTAATTTTGTTTATTTCGATTAAACAAATTCATAAGAAACGATTACGTTTAAAGAAAAAGATATGCGAAACGCATATTAAGCTAAGTTGCTTGAAAAAATAATTAAATTTTCTAAAAGATAAAGAGAAAGAAATGATCGTATTAGAGTGAAAGAACATCGACGATTTAGAGATAAATAAAGCGTTTTTTGTTAAGCTTGTTGCAAAGACTTCTAAATTGTTATTTAATATGTCGTTCGAACAATTTTAATTTTCGATTAATTAAAATCAAGTTATCGCTTTTTTGTCTAATTTTAATAAAACTTTCTTAGAAAATCTTGACAACGATTAAGATTTTTCTCTAGCTCTTATGTATTCTTTGAGATAGAATATTCTTTTCATTTGATAAAATATTTTTAATTTTAGAATTTTAGAATTTTTTTAATCTTATATTGTTTCTCTTTTTGTGAATGAAAATAAAATGTGTTCTATAAAGACGTAATTAAGTTCGCTAATTTCAACAATAAAATATAAAATATTAAAAATACTTTGACGTTTTTAAGTAAATCGAATTTGTAATTAATTAATCTCTTTGTTTTCTTAACGAAAAACGATTCGACTTTAATATGATTTAATTTCTTGCTTAACTTTCTTGTTTTAAATTTTTTTGTAAAAAGATATATTTTATTTTTCTTTTTTAGCTAAGATGTTGTTTTTCGTTTTTTGTTTTAATACTTAATTGATTTTTCTTACATTTTTAAAATGTTGTTGTGTACTTTTTTCAATGTTGCTACTCTTTCGATAACTAATTATGTCAATAAATGCTTTCGCTCTTTCTTAAAGAGATTAAATTCTTTGTTATAATTAACGAAAAATAAAGTTATTTTAATGATATTCGAAATCTTTACATTTAGTGCTAATTAAATTATAGATAAAAGTAATATTCAATTGCTATAAATATTGTTGACGTAGTGTCTTAAATATTGTTTTAAACTTTAATTTGTTCGTTTTGTCTAATTATTCGTAATCGAATAATAGATAATAAACATTTTAAGTTTTGTTTCTAACATTGATAGAAATGTCTTTTAATAATTAGACGTGAAGAGCTTGTCTATATTACTAATTAATTCTTTAAGTATATCGTAATATTATATAAGTCGATTTAATACAATGTATTTTAATTGTTTTGCTATAAACTTTTTCTTGCATGCGATAATATATAAATACTTAATAAGTTTGTCAATTATTACTAATATTAAATTTTATTTGTTTTTAATTTTTAAGTTCGTCAATTTAAGCAACTTAATAATAAAGTTTATTATAACTTTATTTTATAACGATTTAAATAATTTCTAATATTGAATTTCGTCATAATTCGCATATGTATCATGTTTGTTTTGCTAATAATTAAGACATCGTTTAACGTATATCTTAACAACTTATTTTATTTAAGAAAACTAACAATGTTAACGTAAAAGCTAAAGAGTTTTAATCATTTTCGAATGTTTTTGCAATAATTTATCATGATGTTTCTTTATACATTCGTCGATTTTGTCGATAAATATTTGAAATTTTCTCTTTTTTATTAAAAACTCTTTCTTATTGTTTTTAAGTATTCGTAAAATAGCATTTAGCTCGTATTTATTTGCTAATAATAATTCGTTTTTGTTGATTTTAAATATATTGTAATTAAACGATTTCTTCGTTTTTATATAATTACTTTTTTTGCTAAGTGCGTTTGCTTTATTATTATCTTTATTTAATGTATATTGTATTTTGAACTTGTATTGTTCAAGTCGCTCTAATTATTACATTTGTCTTTTGTTAAGCTATTTAATAATAGTGAAATGTAGAAGATTTTTGTAATTTATAAGAATTGTGAGTTTTAATAATTTTTCGATGTATACTTTTTATAATTTTAGAAAGACTACAATAGCGAATAGCTTCTTATTGTAAATATTATAGTTTTATTCGATTAATAAAAGTTTTCTTAAAAGATATATTATTAAATGTTATATATTTTTATGCTTTTAATTGAAGTATGCATCAATAACTAAATTTAATACGTTAATTTCAATTTTGTTTAACAATCGTAAGTCGTACATATTTAGTATTGATTTCTTTAAGCATTTTAATTTAAAATTTTAAAATGATTTTTTTTCTATTAATTCTTATATTTACGACGTTTTCTTTTTCGTAAAATTCGTCAATAATATTGGATTAACGAAGTAATTTTTAATAAACTTCTTGTTGTAATTTATAAAATCTAAAAAGAATTAAACTTTCTTAACGTTAATAAGTGATTTTTATTCTTTAATTGTTCGTAGCTTTTTGAAATTTATACGTACTTCGTATCGTTTTACGACAAATTTAAGAAAATCAATTTCTTTTTAATAAAATTCGCATTTCTTTGATTTAAGATGTAAGTTTCTTTTATCTAGACATTCTAATACTTTGAAAACATGACTAACATGTTCTTTCAAAATCTTTGAGTAAATCATGATGTCGTTCAAGTATATTATGACAAATCGATTTAAATGTTGTCGTAATGCATCATTAATTATTTCTTGACACATTGTTAAAGCGTTCGTGAGTTCGAACGACATTATTATGTATTTGTATAATTTATATTGTATGCGAAAAGCTATCTTTTATTCTTTTCTCGCCTTCATTTTAATCTAGTTGTACGCTTCTCGTAGATTTAATTTAATAAAGTACTTAACTTCAAATAGTCGATTTTAAAGCTCGCTAATATTAGGTAATGAATATCGATTCTTAATCATAATATAATTTAGCTTCTAATAATCGACACATAGACGAAGAGTTTCGTTCTTTTTAGATACAAAGAGAATTAAATATTCTATCTATGATTAGGATTTTCTAATAAATTCTTTCTTCTTATTTTCTATTAAGTATTCGCGAAGTACTTCGAGCTTCTTTTCGAATAGAACATATATAAATTCAAACTTGAATTGCTTGCTTAGTTCAAGTCTAATTTTATAATTTTACGATTAATGTTTAGAAAGAATCTTTGTTATTTTCTTTTCTTGAAATAGATGCTTTCAATTGTTATATATTTGTAATACGTACTTTAGCGATTTCTTCGCTATATTAAATAGTTTAAGACTCTTAAAAGATTCGCAATTTTCTTCACTTACTTTAACTTTGTGATTTAACTAATTTTTGTCAATGCTTGTCAAGTCGAACTTGATTAAATCGTTTTTTTTCAAAAATGCAAACTCGCATTTTGCGATCAAATTTCGACTTTATCTTTTATCTATTATCGAACGCTATTAATGCGTAGATTAAATGTGAATTGCGTGATCACATCGTTCAAATCTAAGTACTTATATATTCTAGTTAACTTTTGAATTATGCTACTTCAATTAAGGCATTTCTAAAACAATATTATAAGTGATCATTCTCATTATATTAAAGATTAGTTTCTCGTAATGTTGCTAAATAGCTATTAATAATGATTTCGTTTCTTTGTTCACTCTTTTATTTTTGTTAAGTAATAAGTTTTTATCTACAATTATTAGATTGTAGACGTTAGACTTCTTTCAAATAGAATATTCTTTCCTCTCTATAAGAGCTTTAGTCATAAAATTATCTATTGCATCAAAATCGATCATTGCAATAAGTCGACAATTATTGATCTTAACTAATGTGATAAAGTATCGTGCGTATGCTATTAAGTTTAATTGCTATTGTTGAACTAATATATTGCATTTCTCTAATATGCTCTTTACTAAGAAATTTGAACTTTTTTCTTTTTTTATGTTGCGACTTTTGCTTTAAACGCCTTCTCGCGTTGAGCTCTCTTCTATTGCTAAATTGCTAACTTTGACTTTCTAAAAAATCAATTGATTTCTTCTTTTTTTTCTAAGTGAGTCTAGCATAAGTTGTCGTAGCAAACGATTTACCTAAGTGTCTTATGTTTCTTTGCTTCCTCTATCTTTTATCTAGATAAACTAACATTGTTTAGTTGTTATTCGATTTTGTTAAAAATATTCTTTTCTATAGTGACGTCGTTTTCTAGCGCTTCCTCGCATTTGTTTACGATCTAATTAATTTGTTTTTTCTTTAATTAGCTAGCTAAAGTCTTAAGATAATTCGTAATGTTTTCTAGACATTCGTGAAAATTCTTTCAATTATATTCTTCGTTTAAGTCGATAGTTAAGCTATAAGATTTAATAGTCTTCTAAAGTGCTTGATTGACTTCTTGCATAAATGCGAATGCCTTGTCTAATAATATTTTATCTAGAACTTTCTATAATTGATCTAGATTCTTTATTAGATAGTAGTCGTCGTTCGATTCAATCTTAAGAATATTTGCTTTTGTGTCGATTTGCTTTCTAATGTCGTTCTAGCTATTAAATATCTCTTTTAACATAACATTAATTTGTTGACGATTTATCAAGTTTCGCGATTAGCAATCTCTTGCGAAGTCACTCAATTTGCCACATAAATAGCACGTTTTCTAGGATTTGTTATTTTGCTTTTCTTTAGAGTTTTTCTCTTTACGTCGTTAAATGAAGTTCAATTTCATAGATGTAGATTTACGATAGTCTAGATTATTGTACTTCTAATTAGAACGAGATTCTCTCAAGTAATATTTAATCGTTAATTTAAAAAAGATTCTTGCTCTTTCTTGAGATTGATCGTATCTTTTTTTCATAGCTCTTTTATACAACTTGTCGTCGAAATCGATAACTACTTCGATAAAATCAAACATATCGCTAATAAATTTGTCATCGCGCATAATTTTGTTCTTAAGATTGTTCTTAAGATCTCGTCGAAACATTGTTATAAATACGACATCGTCTTATTTGATAAAATTAACATATTTTTGGAATTTTGTTGCGTACTCTATTGCAAAGATTCGTTAAATTAGATGTTAAATTACTCTTTTTGCGATTTGTTTCTTGTTAAATGTTTCAAAGATTCTTTGAAGCTCTTTTTTGAAATTGTCGAAATTTGTGAACATCGCACAAGAATTTTCGTCATAATTCTCTAGATACTTGTGTAAGTTTAGCTTGAGTCAATGCTAAGCTCTTTCTCTAAGAAATGTGAATGCGAAAATTGTCTTCTTGTTCGCTAAAACAAAATAGAAAATGAAGTAAATATTTATCTACATAAGCTAGTTCTTTAGGCCAATTCGATCTTTATGATAGACGTCGAGTTTGTTAATTCTAATCTTGTCGTCTTTATCAACAAAGAATCGACGTGATGCTAATGAGCTAATGCTTGAAATAGGGGCGCGTTGATCTAATACAAACATTCTTAGAATGTTCAAAGTGTTACGCTAGTACTTCTTACGAAGATATTAGAGAGAGTTATGCTATTAAAGAGATTTATAGACGTCTTCAAGTCAATGTTAACAATTACTTGATAACAAGAGTTTGCAACTTTGATAATCGTAACAATAAATCAAGACTTAAGATAAGTTGAACACGATTTATAAGAAAGTCGTATTCTAGTTTTTATATACAAAGAAAATACTAATTGTTCGTCTTGTTCGTTCGTCGAACATAGCGAACATGATTGCTCGCAATGTTCGTTCGTCAAACATGACAAACATTATGCTCAAAATGCTTACTTCTTAAGCATGTCGAACATAATAGTAGATTGGCTCTTGAGACGTAGAATCTAAATCACTAGTATAGCTTTAATAAGCTTGTAACATTTTCTTTGCTTCTATGTTATAACTTTTGCTTCAAACGTTTGTTTGCGTTAAGCTTTCTTCTATTGCTAAGTTATTAACTTTAACTTTTTAAAAAATTAATTAATTTCGTTCTTTTCTTTTAGATAAATTTAGTATAAGTTGTTGTAATAGATTGTTTAATTAAGACTTGCGTATATTGTAAGATTTAATTATCTTATTATAATATCAAGTATGTTCTTTTTTGTAATAAAATTGCTTTTTAATTTCTTTTCGCATTCGTTTACGATCTTCAATAAGTTAACTAAAGTCTCGAAATAATTTGTAATATCTTTTATGCATTCGTAAAAATTCTTTTAGTTATACTTTTCATTTAAGTCGATAACTAAGCTATAAGATTTAATAATTTTTTAAAGTGTTTAATTAATTTCTTGCGTAAATGCGAATGTCTTATTTAATGATATTTTATTTAGAGCTTTCTATAATTAATTTAAGTTCTTTACTAAATAATAATTGTTGTTCGATCTAATTTTAAGAATGTTCGCTTTTATGTTAATTTGCTTCTTAATATTGTTTTAACAATCAAATATTTCTCTTAACATAACATTGATTTATCGACGATTTATTAAGTTTCGTAATCGATAATCTTTTGCGAAGTAATTTAATTTGTTATATAAATAGTACCTTTTCTAGAATTTATTATTTTGCTTTTCTTTAATTTTTTTTTTTTTGCGTTGTTAAGTAAAATTCAATTTTATAGATGCAAGTTTACGATAGTCTAAGTTATTATATTTCTAATTAGAACGAAATTCTTTCTAATAATATTTAATCGTTAATTCAAAGAAGATTCTTGTTTTTTCGTGAAATTAATTGTATCGTTTTTTTATAGCTCTTTTATATAGTTTGTTGTTAAAATCGATAATTACTTCGATAAAATTAAACATGTCGTTAATAAATTTGTTATCGCACATAATTTCGTTCTTAAGATTGTTTTTAAAATTTCGTCGAAACATTGTTATAAATGCGACATCGTCTTATTTGATAAAATTAACATATTTTTAAAATTTTATTGCGTAGTTTGTTGCAAAGATTCGTTAAATTAAGTGCTAAATTATTTTTTTTGCGATTTGTTTTTCGTTAAATGTTTCGAAGATTCTTCGAAGCTCTCTTTTGAAATTATCGAAATTCGTAAACATCGCACGAGAATTTTCGTTATAATTCTTTAAATATTTGCGTAAGTTTGACTTGAGTTAATGTTAAACTCTTTCTCTAAAAAATATTAATGCGAAAATCGTTTTTTTGTTCGTTAGAATAAAATAGAAGATGAAATAAATATTCATTTATATAAGTTAGTTCTTTAGGTCGATACGATTTTTATAATAGACGTTATACTTGTTAATTTTTATTTTGTCGTCTTTATTAATAAAGAGTTGACGTAATGTTGTTAAGCTATTGCTTAAGATAAAGACGCGTTAATCTAATATAGACATTCTTAAAATGTTCAAAGTATTACGTTAATACTTTTGTAAAAAATATTAGAGCAAATTATGCTATTAAAGAGATTTGTAAACGTCTTTAGACAATGCAAGCAATTACTTGATAACAAGAATTTGCAACTATAAACAATTTTATGTTTAATAAATTTTTATAAATAATTTAATAAATTAGAGTAACAATAAGTAAAGACTTAAAATAAGTTAAACACAATTTATAAGAAAGTCGTATTTCTAATTTCTATATATTAAGAAAATATAAATTGTTCGTCTTGTTTGTTTATCGAACATAACGAACATTATTATTTGCGATGTTCGTTTATCGAACATAGCGAACATTATGTTTGAAATGTTCGTTCTTCGAACATGTCGAATATAATAACAAGTTCGCTAATAACGCGTAGAATTTAAATCACTAGTATAGCTTAAATAAGCTTGTAACAATACTTGACAACAAGTTAAGCAAATAAGAAGAGATTTTTTTTAATATATAGATCTTCGAATACGACTTTTTTATAAATTGTGTTTAACTTATTTTAAGTCTTTATTTATTGTTACTTTAATTTATTGAATTATCTATAAAGATTTATTAAATATAAGATTGTCTATAATTGTAATTTTTGTTTTCAAGTAATTGCTTGCATTGTCTAAAGACGTTTATAAATTTCTTCAAAAATATAAATTTCTCTCTAATATCTTTTACGAAAGTACTAGCGTAACATTTTGAACATTCTAAGAATGTTTATATTAAATTAACGCGTCTTTATCTTGAACACTAATTCAACAATATTAGATCAATTAACGATTAGTAAAGACAACAAGATAAGAATTAACAAGTCTAACGTCTATTATAAAAGTTGTATCGATCTAGAGAACTAACTTATGCAAATAAATATTCATTTTATTTTCTATTTTGTTTTAATAAATTAGAAGACAATTTTTGCATCGACATTTCTTAGAGAAAGAGCTTAACACTAACTCAAGTTAAACTTACGCAAGTATTTGAAAAATTATAACGAAAATTCTTATGTAATATTTACGAATTTCAACAATTTAAAATTTGTTCTAATTAGAAATACAATAATTTAAACTAGTATAAATCTATATTTATACTATTGAATTTTACTTAACAACGTAAAGAGAAGAATTCTAGAAAAAAGCAAAGTAACAAATTTTAAAAAACGTGCTATTTATGTAATAAATTAAGTTACTTTGCAAGAGATTATCGATTATAAAACTTAATAAATTATTGACAAATAAATATTATGTTAAAAGAGATATCTAATAGTTAGAACAATATTAAAGAACAAGTTAATACAAAGACAAATGCTCTTAAGATTAAATCGAACAACAATTATTATTTAATAAAGAACTCAAATCAATTATAAAAAGTTCTAGATAAAATATTATTAAGCAAGACACTCGCATTTATGCAAAAAATTAATTAAGTATTTTAGAAAACTATTAAATCTTATAATTTAATTATTGATTCGAACAAAAAATATAATTAAAAGAATTTTTACAAATATATAAAAGATATTACAAATCATTTTAAGACTTTAGTTAATTTATCGAAGATTATAAACAAATACGAGAAAAAGCTAGAAAGAAATATTATTACAAAAAAGAATATGCTCAACATAATAATAAAACAATTATATTTTATAATATATATGAATCTTAATTAAACAATTTGTTACAACAATTTATGCTAAACTTATCTAGAAGAAAAGAACAAAGTTAATTAGTTTTCTAGAAAATTGAAGTTAGCAATTTAGCAATAAAAGAGAGCTTAACGCAAATAGACGTTTGAAATAAAAGTTGCAATATAGAAGTAAGAAAAAGTTCAAATTTTTTGATAAAAAATATATTAAAGAAATACAATATATTAGCTTAATAGCAACAACTAAATTTAATAACGCACACACAATACTTTATTATATTAGTTAAAAATTAACAATTGTTAATTTACAACAATAATTGATTCTAATACAATAGATAATTTTATAACTAAAGCTCTTGTAAAAAGAGAAGAATATTTTACTTAAAAGAAGCTTAACGCTTACAATCTAGTAATTGTAAATAAAAACTTATTACTTGCAAGAAATAAAAGAGTAAATAAAGAGACAAAGTTACTATCGATAACTATTTAACAATATTACAAAAAACTAACTTTTAATATAGTAAGAATAATTATTTATAATATTGTTCTAGAAATATCTTAATTAAAGCAACACAATTTAGGAATTAACTAAAATACACAAGTACTTAAATTTGCGCAATATAATTACGCAATTTACATTCAATCTATACATTGATAGCGTTCGATAATAGATAAAAAATTAAATCGAAATTTAATTGCAAGTAGCAAGTTTATATTTTTGTAAAAGAATAATCTAATAAAGTTCAACTTAACAAATATTGATAAAGATTAATTAAATTACAAAGTTAAAATAAGTAAAAAAAAATACGAATTTCTAAGAGTTCTAAACTATTTAATATAACGAGAGAATCGCTAAAGCACATATTACGAATATACAATAATCAAGAGCATTTGTTTCAAGAAAAGAAAACAATCGAAACTTTATTTAAATATCAATTGTGTAAAATTATAAAATTAAACTTAAATTAAACAAGCAACTTACGTTTGAACTTATATATACTTTATTCGAAAAAAAGTTAAAAATACTTCGCGAATATTTGATAAAAAACGAAAAAAAAATTTATAAAAAAATCTTAATTATAGACAAGATATTCGATTCTCTTTGTACTTAAAAAGAACAAAACTTTTTGTCTATATATTAATTATTGAAAGCTAAACTATATTACAATAAAAAATCAATATTTATTATTCAATATTAGTAAGCTTCAAAATCGATTGTTCGAAGCAATGTATTTTATTAAATTAAATTTACAAAAAGCGTACAACTAAATTAGAATAAAAATAGAGAAAGAATAAAAAATAACTTTTCGCACACAATATAAATTATACAAATATACGATAATATTATTTGAGCTTGCGAACGCTTTAACAATATATCAAGAAATAATTATTAATATATTATAACAATATTTGAATCAATTTGTTATAATATACTTAAACAACATTATAATTTACTCAAATATCTTGAAAAAATATATGAATTATATTTTCAAAATATTAAAATGTTTAAAGAGAAGAAATCTACATCTTAAACTAAAGAAATGCAAGTTTTATTAAAAAGAAGTTAACTTTCTTAAATTTGTTGTTAAACGACATAAAGTACGCATAAATCTCGAAAAACTATAAGCAATTAAAGAATAAAAATTATTTATTAACGTTAAGAAAGTTTAATTCTTTCTAAATTTTATAAATTACAACAAGAAATTTATTAAAAATTACTTTTTTAACGCAATATTATTAACAAATCTTACGAAGAAAAAGACGTTATAAATATAAAAATTGACAAAAAAAATTATTTTAAAATCTTAAGTTAAAATATTTAAAAAAATTAATATTAAAAATATACAACTTACAATTGTTAAGTAAAATTAAGATTGACGTATTAGATTTAGTTATCGATGCATATTTTAATTAAGAACATAAAGACATATAACATTTAATAACATATCTCTCGAAAAAACTTTTATTAATTGAATAGAATTATAATATTTACAACAAGAAGCTACTCGCTATTGTAGTTTTTCTAAAATTATAAAAAGTATACATTAAAGAATTATTAGAACTTACAATTCTTACAAATTATAAGAATATTTTATACTTTATTACTATTAAACAATTTAATAGAAAACAAATGCGATAATTAAAGTAACTCGAACAATACAAGTTTAAGACACAATATATATTAGACAAAAATAATAATAGAGTAAATGCACTTAGCAAAAGAAATAATTATATAAAAACGAAGAAATTATTTAATTATAATATATTTAAGATTAACAAAAACAAATTATTATTAGAAAATAAGCACAAATTAAATGCTACCTTACAAATACTTAAAGACAATAAGAAAAAGTTTTCAACAAAGAAAAAAAAACTTCAAATATCTATTAACAAAATCGACAAATATATAAAGAAATATTATAATAAATTATTGCAAAAGCACTTAAAAGTAATTAAAATTCTTCAACTTTTACGTTAGTATTGTTTATTTTTTTGAATAAAACAAGTTATCAAGATATACATTAAACGATGTCTTAATTATTAGCAAAACAAACATAATACACATGCGAACTATAACAAGATTCAATATTAAAAATTACTTAAATCGTTATAAGATAAAGTCACAATAAACTTTATTATTAAGTTGCTTAAATTAACAAACTTAGCAATTGAAAACAAATATAATTCGATACTAATAATAATTGACAACCTTATTAAGTATTTATATATTATTGCGTGCAAGAAGAAGTTTACAACAAAACAATTAAAACACATTGTATTAAATCAACTTATACAATATTATAATATATTCAAAGAATTAACTAGTAATAGAGATAAGCTCTTTACGTCTAACTATTGAAAGATACTTCTATTAATATTAGAAACGAGACTTAGAATGTTTATTGTCTATTACTTGATTATAGATAATTAAACAAAGCGAACAAATTAAAGTTTGAAGCAATATTTAAGACATTACGTCAACAATACTTATAGCAATTGAATATTACTTTTATCTATAGCTTAACTAACACTAAATGCAAAGATTTTAAATATTACTAAAATAACTTTATTCTTCGTTAACTATAATAGAGAACTTAATTTCTTTAAAAAAGAGCAAAAGCATTTGTTAGCTTCATTAGTTATCGAAAGAATAGCGACGCTAAAAAAGATACATAACAACATCTTAAAAATACAAGAAAAGTTGATCAAATATTAAAACAAAAAACGAAAAATGACATTTTAATTAAAGAAAAGAAATAAAATATATTTTTTTACAAAAAATCTTAAGACAAGAAAGTTAAGCAAGAAATTAAATTATATCAAAGTCGAATCGTTTTTTGTTAAAAAGACAAAAAAATCAATTAATTACAAATAGATTGATCGTTGAGTTAGATTTCGATATTAGCATTCTAATTCAACCCAAATACTCGATATCAATCTCTTGACTCAACTTGAAATCGACCTCGAGTCAACGATTTTTTGACTCGACTTAATCGACTCGCCAAGCAATCGAAAATGACGTCAAAATGCCAAGATTTTCTATTTTTAAAAAAATTCGCATTATTTGAATTACTAAAAATAGTTTAAAATAATAACGCACAAATAACGTACAAATGCATTACCTAAATGCATTACTATATAATATTATAAACAAATTAATTAAATTAATCAACTTGATTAAGTTGATTAATGCACTTTTTTAAAAATAATCTAAATTTTTCGAGTCTTGGCGAGTCGAATCAAGTTATACGCTAAGTACTTCATATTTATCCTTTGACTTAACGCAAATACTTGGACCAAGATTTCTAACTCGAATCGAGTCTTGGCAAGTCAAGAACTTGACTCGAACTCGATGACTCGACTCGACGCGACTAGTCTAATTACAAACTTAATTTGCTCAAAATGTCAAAATATTTCTAGTATTTTATATTTTATTATTGAAATTAATCGACTTTAATACGTCTATATAAGAAATATTTTATTACAAAGTTTAGAAAGAAAGCAAGTACAAAGTAAAAAAAATTCTAAAGTAACAAAATTAAAACGATCTAATTAAGTAAAAAAAATATTCTATCTTAAAGAACACGTAAGAATTAAAGAAAAATCTCAATAATTGTTATAATCTTATTTAGAAATTTTATCGAAATTCGAAAAATTATTTAACATAACAAGAAATAATTAGAAGATAAAAGACGATTCGACAAGAACATTCGCAACAAAACAATTAAAAAATTCGAAAACATTCGATTCTTTTATTTTCGACAATAGATATTGTGTCTTTTGTTTCGTCTTTGCGTCAATTTTCTTTAGAATTTTCTTATTTTGTAGCAATCGAGTTATAACAATTGTTAATAAAGCTTTATCTTTAACAATTTTAACAAAAAGATTTTTTCTATTATAACTAAAAGAAGATTACGACATGTTTACGTACAATTTGTTCGTACAAACATATTTCGAATACTTTAAACAAGACAAGAAGTCTTTTATAACAATATAAAAATAACTAGAGAAAGAACAATATTTGCAAACAATATTTATTAATATATTATAACGTTTAATTTTAAATGCAATACGAAGACAAATTTGTTGTTAACAAGATATAATAGAAAAAACGTTTAACTTTCGAAACAAAAATCTTTAAGATTTAGAATAATATTACAAATCTAATTCGAAACAATATAGTATTTAATTTACAACGCAACATATAACACAAAATATAACTAATTGCATGTTCGACAACTTAACAAACAAATAACGCTTAATGTATTTAACAATAAGTTGAGCGAACAATGCTCAATATATTTGACAACAAGTTGAGCAAACAATATTTAATATGTTCGACAACAAGTTAAGCAAGTAATCTTTAATATATTCGACAACAAATTAAGCAAACAAAATAGAATTTTCTTTAGTATATAAATTTTCGAATACGATCTTTTTATAAATTGTGTTTAATTTATTTTAAGTCTCTACTTATTGTTACTTTAATTTATTGAATTACTTGTAAAAATTTATTGAACATAAGATTGTTTACAATTGTAATTTTTGTTATTAAGTAATTGCTTGCATTATCTGAAGATGTTTACAAATCTTTTTAAAAGCATAAATTTCTCTCTAATATCTTTTAGAAAAGTACTAGCGTAACATAATAATCGATTTGACAATTTAGAAGATTCGATAATTAATTCAGAATTTATCGAATAACAAAAACCTAAATCTAGAACTTTTTCTTCGAATTTATATATTATATTATTTTGCAACTTTATTCGAAATATTTGATTTATAGCTTTTTATTGCTCTCTTTATTTTAATTGCTTTGCACAAGAATTTATAAAATATATTTATTAATATTAGATTTGTTGCAAGCAATACAAGCAATATAACAATTTCGAATTTGATTAAAAATACAAGAAATATCAATATAAGACAATTTGTTATTTCGAGAATTATTAAATTAGCAACAAAGCAACAACAAACTAGAACAAACGTCGAAAAAAAAATTGAAAACTACTTAGATTAAAAATATTAAATAGGTTTAAAGCAATAGCGATAAGAAGTTATTTAACAATTTAAAGAATAACAATTCAATTAATTTTCTCTTTTTACTTGTTAGTTCTCGAGTTGTATTGCAAACAATCTTTAGATTATTCTTAATTAATAATAGATCAAAACAAGATTGAAAGCTTATATTAAATATTTAAAAGTACTTTAAATTGATTAACAATAACAATATAAAATACAAATACTATTATATTATATATAAACTTAACAACAAAACTTGTGCTTCTAGAAATTATCTTATTAAGAAAAACAATATTAATTCTATTAATCGACAAATTGTTGCAACAACTATATATAACAAAAGTATTAAAATAGCTCTTCTTCAATTGTCGAAAAAAAATAAAAAATAAAAAATAAAAAAATAAGTAATTAAATATCGACATAGTTAAGAAAATTAACAAAGAGTATCTAAAATATCTTTATATAAAGTAGACTATTATAACAAATATAAAGTTTTTATAGATATCTAATTAAATTTTTAGAACATTTCTATATTATATTAACAAGTTTGTAAATAAGATATTTTCTTTTGCATCTAATACAATTAAATCTAGAGTTTATTTATTATTATAGAAAAATTAGAAGCATTTGCAATATCTTCTTTACTTTGCAATATTTTTCGTTTATATTATATGCAATATCTAAACATTCTTTAATAATCTTGTCTTTCTTAATAGTATTGTATACTTTATTAATAAAGCAGACTAGCCTAATCGTTGAACTCGATTTCGCGAGGAAATCGCTAAGTAATTGGACTCGGAAAGCTTAACTTTAAAAAATCTTAAAGTTTAAAAACTTTATAACTTTCTTGTATTTTATACGTATTTTATCAAAACTAAGTCGTTCTGTAGAGAATTTAGCGTGCTTTTAAACAAGAAAAGAATTACTCGATTTAAACTAGTTTGCGTAGCGCAATTAATTAATTTAGCTTCGGGTTAAACGAAGAAGTCTATTCGAATTCTCGGGTTAAACAAAAAAAAATGTGTTCGATCCGATCTAACAATTATACTAAAGCAAATAATTTGCAAATTATACTATTAATACTAAAAGAACTTTAGAGTAAGTATAGCAATACAAATATAATTGTTATTATATTAAATATCTTATCTATCTACGCAATTTGCAATAGATTAGAATATTTTGCTATAAATAATATTATTAACAATAATATTATACTAAAGACTATTATAAAGAAGTTTGAAGAAATAAACAATATTTATTATAATTTGATTAGACATTGTCTTTATTGCATTAATTATATTATTAACTTATCTATTTAGATATTTTTATTTAATAGATATTCTAATATCGAAAATAATTGTAGAGTTTGCAATAAAAATAATAACAATAATTTTTTTAACGAAGAGTTTTAGAACTATTGCAAGCTTAATTCGCAAGACAAATTATATAATATTATTATTTATATTATGCAAAGTTTGTAAAGAATTTAGAAGTTTAGACAATTAAGTAAGAGTTTAATATCGAAAAGAAATTATTGTGTTCGATAAAACTTCTAATTTATAATACTTAACTAATTTATTAACAAAATTAAGTTGTTTTTGTAGTTCTTTATTGATAATAACTCTAATCTATCTAATAATATTTTAATTGTCAATAATTAAAGAACGCTAACTAATATAAGAAACTTTCTAGAGTTGTTCTTTCAAATAACTATATATACAAAGAGACAATATATTACTATTAATAAAATTCTTTTGTTATTAGACTTTCTTCTTGACAAATACAAAATCGACCTTCTTTTGTATATTGTCGATAACTTTATAAAGCTATCCATCGATACTAAATAAAAGAAACTCAAAAAATACTAAAATAAGAACGTTAATCTAGTCTCTATCTATATTGTTGTTATTGCACTTAATTTTACAAAAAAGATATTCTATTTTATTGTGCATTAATAGTCTAATTAAATTAAAGATACAAAACAACAATTATTGCAATTATAACAAATATACAATACTTCTATATTAACAAAATCTTTGTCTAAGACAACTATAAAGATAATCGAGATTTTAAACTTTTTACAATAAATAAATATTACGCAATTAATAATAACAATAAACAAGTTAAAACAATATTTAAACAAGTTTTTTATTTATATCGATAATCTTAATTTTATTTAATATAAAAAAATCAAAGATTATGTCTATCAATACTTATATAAATAATTATAAATATATTCTCTATTTCGATAATATTATTTGAATTGAAATGCGTCTTTTCTTTTATAAAGTACATTCTTAGTAACAAAAGAGCACAATTAAAATTTGATACAATAGAGATTTTGAAATGCGTTAAGCATTAAATGCAACAAGATCTATATATAGACGCAAATTTGATTGTTGTTATAGTTACAAAGATAACAAAGAAAGATATTTAAATACGCGATAAAGAGATAAATATATATAGAAAAGAAAGCATCAAATGCATTTTCTAAATATTTGTACTATCGATACACTATTGATGCAAATTGTACAATTCGATATAGCTTTATTATTGTATTGTTTGCGACAACAACGAGCTGTACGATACGATGCAAGACTAAATACGCATTGTTTGCACGATTGCGACCCTTGCATAGTTATAAGTGCTAAGACGACGAGATCGTATGCATACTTCTTAAGACCAAACGTTCGGCGACGTAGGTCTTCGAGATCAAACATGTTGTCGATCTCAAGTCACGACCGAAGTAGTCAATACTGGGGCGATATACTGATGAACTGTGTGGGAAAGTTGCTAAAGAGTGTTTTCTCAGAGCTCAGAGTGCCAGTTAGCACCGGACGAACTAACGTATTAGGAGTAAGCCATTGTGCATCTTGGAGTATGGGTGGATTGCCCTTCCAGGGCACTGCTTCGCTAAGACCATCCCAAAGGAGTGTACCCCGGTACATAGGAAGCACAACCGACAACGCATCGTAGCTGCTTGTTGCGCCCCACAGAATTGTGCCCTCAATCCTTGCCTGTGCGCGTGCTGGCCTATCGATATGGACAGATGTTTTCAAATATCGCTGCGCACAAATTCTTCTTTGAGGTCGAAAGGTCCAAGGATTGTACCGCAGCATGCGTACTCGTATCTCGTGTATTGGATCGAAGATGAGTGCACCAGCTAGTGCTTCAAACTAGAGGCTTGGCAGTCTAGATCGAAACAAGACTAGCCGGACTTGGCAATCGCAACGTCAGACCATCATTGCCTTCGACTTCTCTTACCCCGCGAAGCAACCATGGCACAGCTCTGCTTTCTCACCAGCTCGACTTCATTGACGGAGGTTGGAAGTGCTGTGGGCCCCAATTGAAATGCATGGGTTGCCCCCGCACCAGATGCCTCGATTAAGCGGTGCTGCAGGATTGCATATGCACCGCCCGCCTACTTTTACCGGTTGCGGGTGATCGAATGTCTCTCTACTTATCGTCGGACGGCAAGATTACCGAACACGAGCAGCTCGGGCAGTTCCCATAATACTCATTGGACCCGGGGATACCAACGGGTTCTTTCAGTGGGTAAGCACTTGCTTTCAGCCTTCACGTGGGGTATGCGTGGAGCCGCTGGCAGGCCGGGGCCTTACTTTTGGCCCCATCCTCGCGGAACAAGTCCACCTGGTAAGCCAGTCAATTCATACTTATGACCACAAGGCGCTTTTCGTTCGTTATTGAACATCTTTCGTGTCCAACGAGCCTAACCCAAACAATAGGCATCAGAGAACGATGTTTGTGGACCCGCTGCGCCCCTTCCGTCCCCGCACCTCGAGCATATTCCTTCGTCTCTTCTTTGGGCCAATAATTTACCTTCGCTCAATATGAAAGGGTCACTAGTCATGCACCTGCCCGCGTTAGCTTCCATGGGCAGGTTTCCGAACCGGTCTTCAAATCCCGCAGGCTACTTAGGCGAGTTTCCATGCCTGCTATTCGCTCTGCAATCGCAGTTCGCACTAGTAATTCTTTAGTCAACGACGTAAGCCTTGTGGGCTTACGTTGTCGGCCCCCTACGGTAAAGGCGTTCTCGGCGGTGTAGTCTAGCTGTGGATCTCTTGAACATTCGTCAGCCTAGTCTATGTCTGCATCTCATCCTGTCTGGCTCAAGAGTACTTGAGCTCTCCGTCTCCCGCCTCCTTCCTCTTTCATTGCTGCGATAAATCGGTCGAGGGATTACGTAGCCTCAGATCTATTGAAACTCCCATCTTTCATACTAGCTTTCACGCAGGTAAAGCCAGCTCAACATGCAGGGTATTCTGCTTCTGTTTCTGTGTGCTACCTATACCTTTGCGCTGAGTGGACTTCTGGATGCTCGTGGTTTGTTTCGCAGAGCTGTCACGAGTGTCAATGGAGTTCCGACATTAGATGGTATTCCTCTTACAAGGATCCCTGCAAGACCTTCCGTCGCTGTAGCCACGTCAGGATCAATCGACCGCACATCATGGACCGTCAGTTGTGATAGCTTTCAGGCCGGCAATGAATGCCAAAATGCCATTGATGGGAACGCCAACACTTTCTGGGCGGCAGATACCAGCGCTGCTCTACCACACACATTTACCATTGATATGAAAACATCGTCCTTAGTTGGCAGTGTCACCCTTCAGCCACGACAGGATGGTAACAGCAACGGAAATATCGGACAGCATACCATATCCCTCAGGTTCGTGTTATCAATATATCTCCATTTCCTGTGGCTCACAATCGTGTAGCGCGGATGGCGTCAATTGGGGCTCCCCAGTAGCAGTTGGAACCTATCTCGACACAGCCAACTTGCAGACAACTACTTTCACGCCGGCCAACGCCCAATACGTAAAGATCACAGCACTCTCCGAGGCAGGCGGTCGCGGTCCCTACACTTCGATCGCTGAAGCCCATGTATTCACAGGCGCCGCTCTTCCGCCGGCTGCAGCCACGGCGGGATCATGGGGTCTCACCATCGATTTTCCTCTGGTGCCAGTCAGTGCGGCAATAGAATGGTCATCAGGGCGTTTACTTGTCTGGTCCGCTTACGCCCCTGATCAATTCGGAGGGTCCACTGGCCAGCAAACCGTCACCGCTGTTTACGACCCGGCTACGAATCTTGTGACTGGGCGAACTGTTACCAATATTGGACACGACATGTTTTGCGAAGGTCTGAGCATGGATGCCGACGGTGGGATTGTGGCCGCTGGCGGTAATTCGGACTATGGCACGTCGATATACGATTCACCGTCTGATAGCTGGTCCGATGGCGGAGTGAGTTGGCTGCTACCTCCTCTTATACCTCTTATTGCTCAATTTCTGGAATTTCCTTCCAATGTTCGATTATGATGCACCAAACCTACAATGACATTTTATCTGGATTGTGTGCTGATCGGATAATAGAATCTAAACACTCCTCGGGGATACCAAGCGCAAGCGACGCTTTCAGATGGTCGCCTTTTTACGATCGGGGCTTCCTGGTCCGGTGGATCAGACACCAATACCCCGAAAAATGGCGAGATATACAGCAGAGCTACCAACCAATGGTCAAATCTTCCAGGCTGTCCAGTGGCCCCTATGCTCACATCGGATCCTCAAGGTAAGTTCGTGACATTTACCTCACGAATCAGACCGCTAAATGGCGATAGACAAGTCTCTCGGCTACATATATCGAGGTGACAACCATGGCTGGCTTTTCGGCTGGAAGAACGGCTATGTATTCCAGGCTGGACCGGCTGTCGCGATGAACTGGTACGGGACCTCGAATACTGGATCTCAGGCGCCGGCAGGCAACAGAGCCAGTGATACTGACAGCATGTGTGGCAACGCTGTTCTCTATGACGCCGTAGGAGGGAACATCTTGACTGTTGGCGGTGCACCTGCGTACGTTGGTAAGTGTATCTTTCCTAATAACATCGACAACTCTACTATACCATTTTCCTTGACGTTTGCACGCCTCGTATTACGCTCTTGATCCCCGCCCCTACCTCCTTTTCATTGTCGTTGCACTTCATACCCTTTTTAACATGAATTTCTAGACACCTACGGCACAGCCAACGCCCATCTAATCACCATCGGCGACCCTCCCTCTCTCCCCACCGTAACCATCCTGCCCTCGATGAGCTACCCACGCGCCTTCCACAACAGCGTCATTCTTCCCAATGGTCAAGTCCTCATCACAGGCGGCCAGCACTACGCCGTCGGCTTCACGGATCAAACGCCGCAACTTATCCCCGAGCTCTGGGACCCGGCTACCAAGGCATTCACTCAAATGGCTCCTCTATCGATCCCGCGCAACTACCACTCCACCGCCGTCCTTTTGCCCGATGCCACCGTTGTCAATGGCGGCGGCGGCCTTTGCGGCACCTGCGCCACCAACCATTTCGATGCGCAGATCTTCAGCCCACCTTACTTATTCACCAGCTCCGGTGCGCCGGCGCAGAGGCCCGCGATCCAGAGTGTGAGCGCTACAAGCGTCGCCGTTGGCGGAACATTGACCATCACGACTACGAGCGACGCGCCAGTGACGGACTTTGCGTTGATCAGACTGTCGAGCACGACGCATGCGGTGAACACGGATCAGCGACGCATTGCGCTGGCGCCGCAGTCGCAGAATGGGAACACCTTCACGGTGGTGGTGCCGGGGGATAGTGGGGTGGCGTTGCCGGGGTACTGGTATCTTTTCGCGTTGACAAGCGATGGAGTACCGAGTGTGGCCTCGTTTGTGAAGGTCACGACTTGACAGACCAGAATGGGATTGCGTATGATGGTATAAGGGTGATAGTCGTGGAGAGCTTAGGGAGACTTGGTTGCGATAATTCTGCCAGCTTGATACGTCTTTTACTAAAATTAGTCCAGATTGAGATGGATCCTGCGACCCATTGCGATTCTAGTAGGTCATATCTACTGCCACTGTATTCCATGCTCCAGCCATTAACAGTGTGGCCCTTTCTTGACTTCCCACCGCGAGCATGGTCTCTTTCGATGAACGGTAGACATGAAGGGTCTATCTCACCTATATGGTCCGTTCGAGAGCTGGTGCTTGTAGTGTCGGAGACAGAGTTGACGTTGTTCTTTGACGGCGTGAGATTACGACCTACGGTGAATCTGTGCCACGGTCCACCTGCAGTTGCATAACACGATAAACAGCCGGCGTACTATGCGGAGTAGTAAACGACACCAGGTGCAGATTGATGACGTCAGCGTAGGATTATTGACCCCTAACGATACCCTCAACGGGTCTGATTGGCTATACTCACGCTATCGCTTACAGCACGCTAGATACCTGTTCCGATTGGCACGGTTAGTCGGGTCCACAAGCGCGCGCCGTCTTATATAGAACAATACCAGGATACCTCTGTACCTGGACTGCGCAGCAGCAAAGGCCCGAGCGAGGCACACTTTCACATATTGTGGATGCTTTGAATGCATTCATTCAGTTGAGCTCATGCAGTGCGCTAAGAGAGCAGTCGATACAAATATGTGCGATCCACGGAAGATGGCGCTCTTTGGAAAGATGACCGCGCACGCATAGCCCGATGTCGTAGCTGCGGAATCCTGGCTTCTACAATTTTCCGCCCTACCCAATCACAATCTTTATGCCTACCCACCTATAACGTGCATTGCTAATTCTTGGTTCGATTCGCTTACGACATGTGAAGCACTCGTCGAAGCTATCTCCCAAGCGTTGTCTTGCAATCCTAAGTAAGTAGTGTAGATTGCAATTATGTTCTAGATGCGAAACTTTCGAACACGCTCAAATTTAATTTTTGAAAATTACTTATCAACGCAACATGCGAATGTGTCAATTGACGCATTATTCGAATCGTCTAATTGTTGCGCATCGATCAATGCTCAATAATTATAATTAAAAGAGATAATTAATTTTTAATAAATTAATATTCTCTCGAAGATATTTACGAATACAATATTATTTTGTATATCAATATTAAAGACTTGCTTATTTGTATCTAAAAAAAGAAAATTATATCTATTTTACTATAAAACAATTGCTCGACAAGATAGTTCGCTATTTAGAGCTATCAAGTAATTAATTCACACAAATAAACGTAATACATATTATTAACAAATTAATTGTTAAAATTAATCGCAATTATAAAAAAATAAAAAAATATATTACAATTATATGCAAGATTATCACAAATTCTTCTCTATTTGTTTTCTTGTTCTTTTTTATATATTTTAAAAACAACTTTTAAAACTAGTTATTTATAGTTTTTTCCAAGATGTCTCGAAAGCGTTTACGATTATTAGATCGAAGTTAACTATTAATACGAACGCAAAGATTGTTGTACATTTAAACAATAACAAGTAAAAACAAGTATTGCAAAAGACATTTTTTTAAAATATAATTAAGAATATTAACGCGCATATTATACAACTCGAGATAGCAATTAAAGACATTAGAGTAATAAAGAAGCTTTCTAATAAAGACATCGCAATTTATACAATTAATAAAGAAAAAACTATTAAGTTAAAAATCAAAAATATTTAAATTATTATATTAGAAAGAAAAGCAAAAACAATTATTTTAATATACACAATAATAATTAACAAAGTAAAGATTAAAAAATAAAATCTTAAAAATACAAAATTACGCGCAATAACTATTTAGAAGATATAGAATCAAAATATAAATATAAAGAAGTTTAAAGATATAAAGATAATATAAATCGATTAAAAATAATAACAACTTGCTTAAGATTAAAAATATACATTTATAATTATAAAGATTTCGATATTAGAAATAACTAATATTATTTTTAATCTTAGCTCAATAATAAGCAAGTAAATTAGATTAATGTTAATATATAATAAAGTATGCAAGACTATACAATGCTTTAAATATTATTATTACAAGTATATTACAATTTAATATACAAAAAAGAAGAAGTATAATTATTGTGTCAAATTTTACGCTATTAACTTTGAGATTTGCTTTATAGACTTTAAATCTAAATATTGTTTATATAAAGAAAATTATAAGTTATAACAAAAAAAATGCTTAAAAAAGCGAAAAAAAATATAACAAGTAATTATTGAAAAAAAGAATATATTGTATCGATTTTTAATTAAAAAGACAACAATAATTAAGAACAAATTCTATTTTAGTAAAAAAAAGAACTTCGATTACTTAAAATTATAATTAATAATTTTAAATAAATCGAAAACTACAAGCAAAGAATATATAAAAAAATAAAGCAACAAAAGATTAAGAAAAGAAATTATCTTTAAAAGAACAACAACATTAAATTTATTGCAAGTATTAATAAATTAAAAATAAAATTCTCGATTTATATTACTTGCGAAATTAGATAAAGAAAGAAGAAAAATTCTATATAAAGAATTAAACAAAGAGAACTTCTATTTAGAAATTAATAGAATATAATTAGTATTAAGAAATATTAATACAATAACTTGCTCTAGCTAGCAATTATATTAAAAAATCGTACTTTATTAATATTACAATACAATGTTAATAAATTTAGATTAAAGATTATAATATTATTATTTGAAAGTAAAGATATGTTACGATTCTATCTAGAACCAAATCAATATAAGAAGTTTCTAGAACTTCGTAATACAAGATATAAATACGTATAGATTTAGCATGCTCAATAATCTTAATACAAAATATATTGAACAAATGTTTAGAAAGCTCAATAAGTTTAAACACTAAACATATTGAGCTTTTTGAGCATTATTTTTTTAAATTAGTATATAGATCTTAAATACGACTTTTTTATCAATTGTATTTAACTTATTTTAAGTCTTTACTTATTATTACTCTAATTTATTAAATTATTTATAAAGATTTATTAAACATAAGATTGTCTATAGTTGCAACTCTTGTTATCAAATAATTGCTCGCATTGTTTGAAGATGTTTACAAATCTCTTTAATAATATAACTCTTTTTAATATTTTTTACGAAAGTACTAGAATAACACTTTAAATACGTTAAAAATGTTTATATTAAATTAACGCATTTCTATCTAAACATTAGCTCAATAACATTACGTCAACTCTTTGTTAATAAAGACGACAAAATAAGAATTAATAAGCTTAACGTCTATTATAAAGATCAAATTAACTTGAAGAACTATTACGAGCTTACTTAAGCTATACTAGTAATTTAGATTCTACGCGCTATTAGCGAATCTATCATTATGTTTAACATGTTCGAGAAGCGAACATCTTGAACATGATGTTCGCTATGTTCGATGAACGAACATCGCGAACAATGATGTTCATCATATTTAATAAATGAACAAAGCGAACAATCTATATTTTCTTAATATATAGAAACTAAAAATACGACTTTCTTATAAATTCTATTTAATTTATTTTAAGTCTTTATTTATTATTACTCTAATTCATTGAATTACTTGTGAAAATTTATTAAATATAAGATTATTTATAGTTGCAATTCTTATTACTAAGCGATTGTCTACATTGTCTAAAGACGTTTACAAATCTCTTTAATAACATAACTTTTTCTAATGTTTTTTATCAAAAGTACTAGCGTAACACTTTGAATACTCTAAGAATGTTTGTGTTAAATTAACGCGTTTCTATTTTAAACAATAACTTAACAACATTACGTCGACTCTCTATTAAAGAAAACAACAAAATAAGAATTAACAAATCTAACGTCTATTATAAAGATTGTATTGATCTAAAGAACTAACTTATGTAAATAAATATTTATTTTATCTTTTATTTTGTTTTAGAAAACAAAAAAACAATTGTCGCATTAACATTTTTTAGAGAAAGAATTTAGCATTAACTTAAGTTAAATTTACGCAAATATTTGAAAAATTATGACGAAAATTCTCGTACGATGTTTACGAATTTCAATAATTTCAAAAAAGAGTTTCGAAGAATCTTCGAAACATTTAATGAAAAACAAATTGCGAAAAAAGTGATTTAGCACTTAATTTAACGAATCTTTGCAATAAACTACTTAGCGAGATTTTAAAAATATAACAATTTTATCAAATAAAACGATGCTACATTTATAACAATGTTTCGACGAGATCTTGAAAACAATTTTAAGAACGAAATTATGCGTAATAACAAATTTATTAATGACATATTTAATTTTATCGAAGTAATTATTGATTTTAACAACAAATTGTATAAAAGAGTTATGAAAAAGCAATACAATTAATTTTACGAAAGAGCGAGAATTTTCTTTGAATTAACGATCAAATATTAGCAAAGAGAATCTCGTTTTAATTAAAGATATAATAATTTAAATTATCGTAAACTTGCATTTATAAAATTAAATTTTACTTAACGACGCAAAGAGAAGATTTTTAGAAAAAAGCAAAATAACAAATCTTAAAAAACGTGCTATTTATGTGACATACTAGATCACTTCGTAAAAGATTATCGATCACGAAACTTAATAGATCGTTAACAAATTAATGTCATATAAAGAGAGATATTTGATAACTAAAACGACATTAAGAAGTAAATCGACACAAAGACGAACATTCTCGAAATTAAATTAAACGACAATTATTATCTAGTGAAGAACTCAAATTAATTATAGAAAGTTCTAGATAAAACATTATTAAATAAGATATTCGCATTTACGCAAGAAGTTAATTAAGCACTTTAGAAAACTATTAAATTTTATAGTTTAATTATTAACTTAAACAAAGAATATAATTAAAAGAATTTTCACGAATGCATAAAAAACATTACGAATCATTTCGAAACTTTAATTAGTTTATCGAAGATCGTAAATAAATGCGAAAAGAAACTAAAAAACAATGTTATTACAAAAAAAAAATTTAACATTACAATGAGACAATTGAATTTTACAATATACGCAAGTCTTAATTAAATAACTTGTTACAACGACTTATGTTAAACTTATTTAAAAGAGAAGAACGAAATTTACTAATTTTCTAGAAAGTCAAAGTTAACAATTTAGGAATAAAAGAAAACCTAACGCAAATAGATGTTTAAAGTAGAAATCGCAACATAAGAACAAGAAAAAGTTCAAATTCTTTAATAAAAAATATATTAAAGAAATGCAATATGTTAGTTTAACAATAGCAACTAAATTTAATAACGTACGCACGATGTTTTATCACATTAATTAAGATTAATGATTGTTAACTCATAGCAATAATTGATTTTAATGCGATAAACAATTTTATGATTAAAGCTCTTATAAAGAGAAAAAAGTACTTTATTTAAAAGAAGTCTAAAGCTTACAATCTAATAATTATAAATGAAAACTCATTATTCGCAAGAAATGAAAAAGTGAATAAAAAAACGAAATTATTATCGATAGCTATTTAGCAACATTACGAGAAACTAATCTTTAATATAGTAAGAATAATTACTCACTATATCGTTCTAAGAATGCTTTAATTAAAACAACACAATTTAGAAGTCAATTAAAGTATACGAGTACTTAGATTCGTACGATGTGATTACACAATTCACATTTAATTTACGCATCAACAAAGTTCGATAATAGATAAAAAATTAAGTCGAAACTCAATCGCAAGTAGCGAATTTGCATTTTCGTAAAAGAACGATTTAATTAAATTCGACTTAATAAACATTAACAAAAATTAATTAAATTACAAAGTTAAAATAAATAAAAAAAATTGCGAATCTTCTAAGAGTTCTAAATTATCTAATATAGCGAAAGAATCGCTAAAACATATATTACGAATATATAACAACTAAAAGCATCTATTTTAAAAAAAGAAAACGATCGAAATTCTATCTAAATATTAATCATAAAATTATAAGATTAAACTTGAATTAAACAAACAACTTACATTTGAATTTATATATGTTTTATTTAAAAAAAAGCTAAAAACACTTCGTAAATATCTAGCAAAAAACGAAAAAAAAAATTTATAAAAAAATTTCAATTATAGACAAAATATTTATTTCTCTTTGTACTTAAAAAGAACGAAATTCTTCGTTTATATGTTAATTATCGAAAGTTAAACAATATTACAATAAAGAATCGATATTCACTATCTAATATTAGCGAACTTCAAGATCGATTATTTGAAGCGAAGTACTTTATTAAATTAAAGTTACGAAAAACGTATAATTAAATTAGAATAAAAACAAGAAAAGAGTAAAAAATAGCTTTTCGCATACGATATAAATTGTACAAATAAACAATAATGTCGTTCGAATTTACAAACGTTTTGACAACATATTAAAAAATAATTAATGATGCATTACGACAATATTTGAATCGATTTGTTATAATATATTTGAACGACATCATAATTTACTTAAATATCTTGAAAGAACATATAAATTATGTTTTCAAAATATTAGAATATCTAAATAAAAGAAATCTACATTTTAAATTAAAGAAATGCGAAATTTATCGAAAAAAAAAATAACTTTTTTGAATTTGTCGTTAAACAACATAAAATACGCATAAATTTTAAAAAATTACGAACAATTAAAGAATAAAAATCATTTATTAACGTTAAAAAGATTTAATTTTTTTTAGATTTTATAAATTATAGCAAGAAATTTATCAAAAATAACTTTGTTAACGCAATATCATTAACGAATTTTACGAAAAAAAAGACGTCATAAAGATAAAAATTAACAAAAGAGAAACTATTTTAAGATCTTAAATTAAAATGCTTAAAAAAATTAATATTAAAAATGTACGATTTACAATTATTAAATAAAATTGAAATTAACGCATTAAATTAACTATCGATGCATACTTTAATTAAAAGCATAAAAACATATAACACTTTTTATACAATATTATAATATACTTAAAGAACTAATTAGTGACAAAGACAAGTTCTTTACGTCTAATTATTAAAAGACGCTTCTATCAATGTTATAAACAAGACTAAGAATGTTCATTGTCTATTACTTAATTATAAATAATTAAATAGAGCGAACAAACTAAAGTCTAAAGCAATATTTAAGACATTACGTCAACAATATTTACAACAATTAAATATTAGTTTTATCTATAACTTAATTAACACTAAATGCAAAGATTTTAAATATTACTAAAATAATTTTATTCTTCGTCAACTATAATAGAAAACTTAATTTCTTTAAAAAAGAACGAAAGCATCTATTAACTTAGTTAGTCATCGAAAGAGTAGCAATATTAAAAAAGATATACAATAACATCTCGAAAATGCAAGGAAAATCGATCAAATATTAGAACAAAAAACGAAAAACGACATTTTAGCTAAAGAAAAAAAATAAAATATATTTTTTTACAAAAAATCTTAAGACAAGAAAGTTAAGCAAAAAATTAAATCATATTAAATCGAATTGTTTCTCGTTAAGAAAGCAAAAGAATTAATCAATTACGAATTCGACTTACTTAAGAACGTCAAAGTATTTCTAGTATTTTATATCTTATTGTTGAAATTAACGAATTTAATTACGTCTTTATAGAACACATTCTATTTTTATTTATAAAAAGAAGAACAATATAAGATTGAAGAAATTTTAAAACAAGAAAATCAAAAATATCTTATCAAGTAAAAAGAATATTTTATTTCGAAAAATATATAAGAGTCAAAGAAAAATCTTAATCGATGTCGAAATCTTCTAAGAAAGTTTTATTAAAGTTAGACAAAAAGACAATAGCTCAATTCTAGTCAATTAAGAGTTAAAATTGCTTAAACGATATATCGAACAACAACTTAAGAGTCTTTACAATAGACTTAGTAAAGAGCGTTTTATTTATCTTTAAATTATCGATGTTCTTTCACTTCGTTACAATCATTTCTTTCTCTTTATTTTTTAAAAAATTAAGTTGTTTTTTCAAACGACTTAGCTTAGCATGCGCTTCGCGCATCTCTTTCTTTAAGCGTAATCGTTTTTCATAAATTCGTTTAATCGAAGCAAACAAGATTGCTAAATCACAAATACGATTCGATCGCACACATTTCACACACTTTTTAGAATTATCGCTCACACAATAAGCTTTATTAGATATCGCACAATTGCGACAAGAACGCATCGCTAAACACACAAAATCTAAAACGTCAAAAAGATCTTTTTTACGAAAAGAAGAATTTTTAGTATTAATTTTTCTTGAAGACATTGTAAGAAAACATTAGATTTTCGAGACAAAAACTCTAAAGAAGAAGAATAATGTTACAAGTTTATTTAAATTGTATTAGTGATTTAAATTCTACGCGTTATCAACGAATTTATTATTATGTTCAACATTTTCGAAGAGCGAACATCTCGAACATGATGTTCGTTATGTTCGATAAACGAACATCGCGAGCAATAATGTTCATCATGTTCGACAAACGAACAAGACGAACAATCTATATTTTCTTAATATATAAAAATTAGAAATACGACTTCTTTATAAATCGTGTTCAATTTATCTTAAGTCTTTACTTATTGTTACTTTGATTCATTGAATTATCTATGAAAGTTTATTGAACATAAGATTGTCTATAGTTGCAATTCTTGTTATCAAGTGATTGCTTACATTGTCTAAAGACGTCTACAAATCTCTTTAATAGCATAACTTGCTCTAATACTTCTTACGAAAGTACTAGCGTAACATTTAATTTAAAAGTTATATTTATTAATTTTTATAACTTAAAGAAAGCAATTACATTTATAAAAAAAATCGAGATTATTAATTAATTTCGAGTCTTAATTGCAAAGAACTATTAGAGCATTCAATATAAAATGCATTGAATTAAAAACTTACTTAGTAGCATAAAGTACGAGACAAGAATTAAGATAATTATGCTTAAAGAAATTATCTTATTTAGAAAGCGTATACAAAAGATGTATATAAATAATCAATTAGACTTCTTGCGAAGTTTGATTGATTAATTGTTACTAATCGCATAGCATTCTCAAATAGGAAAGACTTGAGTGCTTAATGAAATAATCAATTAATCAATCAATCAATCAATCATGTTCTAGATGCTCGACCATCGCAAATGAACCATCGGTTTGCACCTTTGTTCGCAAATTAGCATTGAAGCGTTCTTGTTCTGACTTCTCTCGAAATGGCCTCATCGCTCGACCTCTGTCGCTACCCTCTCATTATCGTCATCGTGCCGACACTGGCCATCCTTCTTGCCACGCTCCTGAACTCAGCGTCACTGTCTCCCTTTGGATTACTGCCAAGGATTTTCGACGCTTCAAGTCCGATTGTCCACAATGCACGCACTGGAGTTTCCTATCACGGCACATCTTCAAAAGGCGTTGAGCAATTCCAGAACATCTTTTACGCAGAGGATACATCAGGATCGAACCGCTTCGCCCCTCCTGTTCCTTACATTCCTCCACCTGGCACAATTGTAGATGCTACTGCTGCTGGCGCATGGTGTCCTCAAGGTTTGGGGGGACCTCCATTGCCATGGACGAGTCCCATAACGAACGTGAGCGAGAATTGTCTGAGCCTGAGGATTGCACGGCCATCAAATATCGATACGTCAGCGAGATTACCAGTTCTAGTGTGGATACATGGCGGTACGGAAATCACATGGTCATAGAGAACTTCGGCGGTCGCTGATCGTTGCCCCAGGCGGTGATGCCCTCGGAAGTGCGTCTGACCAGCTTTATCAGCCAGAGGGTCTGGTACGACAGGCAAATCGAATGGTCAGCCAGTGATCTTTGTTGGTATCAACTACAGGTTGGGAAGTATGCTGCGTTACTTCGACCAAAACTCTCTTTATGATTGTTAATCTCGGGACATAGTGTTCGGTTTCGCTAAAGCACTGATAGCTGCGAAACAAGCCAACAATGGCCTGCGAGACCAGCGTGCTGCATTCGATTGTAAGTGTATGAACGTCCGAGACATCGTTATGCGCGCAAACAAATGTTCGGCATTTAGGGGTTCGCAACAATATCGAAGCCTTGGTGGAGATCCTGGCAATGTCGTCGCCATCGGTCAAAGCGTGGGCGGTAGCTCCATTGCTCTGCATTTACTCTCCTGCTCAGGGACGCGGGGAGTACCCTTCCAGAAAGCAATGTAAGATTTCGCCATCGTTTCTTATCAGAGAGAGTACCTAACAGTTCTTAAAGCATGATGTCGGGGGCATCTGGAACGAATTTCAATATCATGAGTGAGCTCGTAGCGAGTAATACCGCTACAGTGACGAGGTCCGTCGGTTGCACCGATGACCCAGACTCGCAAGCCGCACTGGACTGCTTACGGCACACTCCGCTCGAGGCTTTGATGGATGTCCTCTGTGAACCTTTCCCGTCAGCTGAGACCACCGTTTGGGGAGCTTTCGTTCTATCCCAGCTACGATGGCGACTACATTCCCGACCGCCCGTCTGTGTTGCTTCGAAAAGGTTCCTTTGTGGAAGGTCAGCTCTTCCCTTCATCACATATGACGTAGATACTGAACATGCATAGGGATACCCATCATAGCATCTTGGGTTGCCAATGATGGTGCTTGGTACGCTCCACCATCTCTTAACGACGATGCATCCGTGCTCGCGACCTTTCAAACCTACATCCTCGGCCTTTCCAAATCGTCTCTACAACGGATCCTTACGCTCTACCCCCTCTCGGACTTTGAGCCCCTCGTTCGCCCTGGTGAGGTTGCAACAGCACAGTATTACCGCGCCGCGCAAATCAACCGCGACATCTGGTTCACCTGCCCAGTCATCGACTTCACCTGGCAATACACTCGACACGGCGCTCCAAACATCCGCCTCTACCAAATGAACCAGACCAAATTCGGCCCAATCCTGAAAAGTATGGGTGTTCCCCAATGGCGTGTCTGCCACCTCTCCGATATCCCATACATGCTGAATGAAGATGTCGCTGCCAGCGGGGATAACAGTGTCGCTCAGCGGGAGCTTTCGGTCTTGCTAAGTGGCAGTGCTGCGGCTTTCGTTCACACTGGTAATCCAACTGATTCTGAGGGGCGAGTCTTCAAGGAGTGGCCTCTTGCGTATCCTGACCGACGGGAGCAGGTGCTTGCCAAAGAGCACCCAGAAAACTTGAACATCTACATCGTTGGAGGTCCGGGAGGAAGTGGGCCAGCACACATTACTCCTGGAGGTATGGGCGGGGAAGCTGAGGAGCGTGAACGAGCCTTGGCGGGGGAGAAGTTGATGGAGCGGTGCAAGTTCATCAATTCGATTCAAGAGGAGATTGGCGTATAAGTTTGATAGCATGCGCTCGATCCCACAATTGCTGCTAAACAGAATCCCAGAATCCCTGGTCTCCGTTCGCCTGCCGCCCGCCTCTGAATCACACGGTGTCAAAGCATGCAGCATGTAAAGTACGACTCTAATTTCGGCCTCATTTTCAATTCATCTAGCTACTGCTTTAATAACGTCTGCATTGTTGAAATTCCCGACTGTTCAGGTGCGCAGATCTTGGTGCCGGAGGCAAATTCCAACCCCAAGTCTTAGTACGGTTGGACTACGATGATCCGAACAGAGTTTCCTTTGTCAACACGATAAGGGTCTTGATTTTTGGGTCCGAAACCCTCTTTGTGCGTGAATACTACCCGTCAATATTGGTGTGACGCCAGGGACTCGATGTGATAAGCGCAACTTATTCTGAGTATGTCCACAAACATTCGTATATTCCATAAGAACTAAGAAACCGAAGATAAGCCAGTCAGTCCTATTCTTGTTGGCTCACCTACCACCTGCAGTGATTCGAATGTGTAGGATAGAAATTCAGGCACTAGCGCGACTGAAATCGCAAAGTCGAAGAATCCAAAAAAAGTGGAGTCACACGGGATCGAACACTCGATAATCAAACCCCAAAAAGTCGAAGAAATCAAAAAGCAAATCCACTCTGCCGCAGATTGTCGATATTTTGGGCTGCAGGACATGGAATGAACCACTTGGCCAGGTTGAGATTTGCTGGAAGTTGTAGGTCTTAATCCTTCATATTCCATTTGAAATGGCGGACTGTAAAGCACGCTACTAGTCGTAATCAGCTGCATAGCGAGATCTGGTAGATGCAGATTAGGTATCGTTGCGTTGATTTCTGGGAGAGATGACTTGGATTATGTGAGAGGAGCTGTCTCGATATAGCGATACTCTGATCTTCTATGTCTTGTCGATACAATTAAACGATTGAGATTTTAGATCAGCCGAGAAGTCGCTGGGAGTATAATCTCTGTATCAACGTTGCTTTTTTCTCTTCGTTCCTTCAGCTTTTCTCTGCTTAATGCTACTCTCGAGCAATTACTTCCTCCTGTCAGTGTAAACTGCTCTAGATTGAAAGACTCATTATTGCTAGAGCGAAAAGCTCGTTCAAGAAAGTCTAGAGAATGGTACACCACCACTTACTAGAGTATATTGTAAGTGGCTCGGATGGACTCTATCTCTCTTTTGAACTCTCAGGCAGTCAAAATATGTATGGTATAGTCACAGGTTGGACAAAACTTCTCTTCTAGCTTAAGCATATCAAGAGGAGCATGTCGGTACCTCTCGATATACTATGCTTGAGTATACCGATCTCATTATCCTGGGGCATGTTGCGGTTCGTCATATGTGTAATCCTCGATAGAAAGACATAATGCCGTATTAGCGTTGGGCTTTAAATTGGGCTGATCGTGGGAATGCATTTCGTGATGGTACTAGAGGCCCTCGTCTTCGACAGAAAGACGTGATTCCGTGTCAACGTTGGACTTTACTAGGCTGATCGTCAACATTCATTTCAAATCACATGCAGATTATACCTCAGACGTATTCAGAACGCATCAACACTCCTAGCGTGTCTCGCCCCCCTCGATCCTCGCTTCGGCACACACATCCCTCCACTCCCACCACAGTCAGCACAACGATCAAGACATGGAATCCCCAAGTCGTGCTAAAGAGTCAGTGCCTCCTGCTGGACGTAACAATACGACCAAGCGAGCCCCCCGAAAAATGGCTCGACGCAAAGCCGCAAAGCCCAGCTACGAAGCACGCAAAGCAGGGATGTCACTAGACGAACAGAGACGCGAATGCGAGATCAAATTCCTCAATCGGTGGCCGAAGATCATTCCCAGACGACTCTTCAAGGAGTGCCAAACGCTCTTCAAGCGGCACAGAAAGATGCTTGCGGACGATGACGCTCGCTACGAACATGATATGGCGCGTAGGAAGGCAGTGGAGCGCTTGTCCCGCGAACGCGTTAGAGAGGGTCTGGACTTTGTGTGGGAGGCGGATGAATGGGGTGGGATGGCGACGAAGGATAAAGAGCTGTGGCTACAAGACGAAGTGGAGGATATGACCTGGATCATTGAACATCTCGAGGTCAAGAACACACCCTTCAACGAAGGTTTCATCGCCACAGCCGAAGGAAAGCATGCGGCATGGCGCGACTTCTTGCATACCACGCTCAGGCTGAAGAACAATGGTGGGATACCAAAGCAGACTGTCCCCTGGCTTCGCGATCTTTGGTCCTACAAAGCGTACGCAAAACACAAGGAATCTCGCCTGGCCGATATGTCTTGGAAAATGGGTGTTAAACAGGCGCTTAAATTCATTGTCGCCTGTAGGCGCCATGCTGGAGTCAATGGCACATTCGAGCAGACGGGAGAACACCGCTGTCACATCGTGGAAGTGGACGAGATATGCAGTGACTGGAAGCCTGCATACTTCCTGCAGGAGGAGGGGGCGGCCGTGCGTCATAGTATGTTTCTCTGTCATTGAACACTCAACAAAGTTGTGCTGACATCGCAACTACAGCGGGCTCGGACACGGACGACGACGAAGTAATAGACGAGCGTGAGTCTTCCTCGTTCTCAATGCGCATATCAGCTGCAGATCTGCAGAAGCCTCGTCCCTGTCTTTGACAACATGCTGACAGCCCGCACCTACAGACAAGGAAGAATTCCTGGAGAAGCTTGCAAGCTACGACAAAGGCAAGAAGCAAGTCCCCGGTGGTAGCCACGAAGAGCCTGAATCCGATCACAAGCCTGAGGCCGTCGAAACCGAGTACGAAGACGGAGGTGTTCGAATCCGCGCGATAGACAGGGAAAGGGGGTATATGCCGCCAGAGCCGGTGTGCATGGACGAGGAGGACTCGGAGTGAGAATACATCGTAGGAGACGATCTGGAGAGGGTTCTGCGGGCGTGGGATTATTGGTCTTTGTACAGAAAAATCTGACATGGAGCATGTTTGTCGATTCTCATGTGTACGAAATGCGATTTTAAGGAGAGTGCAGAGAGCATCACTATCACACGAAAGAACTGATTGACGGAAACCCGTCGGACTGTTCGACCAGTGCCGTATATTTCGTCAAGACATATGGAGGTGCAGCAGCATACCGACTTTAGTAAATCGCATGCTGGTCGACTCTCTTGCACATTTAGTTTCTTTCAAGAAGAGTTTAGGGAGCCTCGATGCAAGATGGAAGAACTGATTGACGGAATGCCGCTTGGATGATTGACTAGTGTCGATACGGACGAACGGAGTTGCAGTAGCCTGTCATCTTTAGCAACGCGCGCAACCTCAAAATAGCAGAGCAAGTTAAGCAGCGAGATTGCGAATACCCAACGCAATGAACCGATGATCTTGTAGATCTCGCCAAGAAAAAAAAAGTCGGTATAATAATTCAAAGCTCGAATAGAAACATCAACGCGATGCAGTTCGCTTGTTGAGGGAATCTTATTGTAGCCTAGTCAACATACGAGCAGACCGTCTCTGCGATGATACCAGAGAAATCTCAGAGATTGTGACAGAAAATCACCTTGGCTAGATGTTGAGCGGATCGATCGGCCCATACGTATATAAGGCATCGCACTGGATTCTACACCTGAAGAGAATCATTCGTGGTGCTATCTGGTCTACCGAATGCTTTGAAACCTCTATCTGTCAGTAGAATTAGAATGATTAGCTGCTGGGGGCGAAGGCTGGTGTGATTTACGCGGCTTTTGACCCAGGTCATTTTAGGAATTTTGAGGTATATGGTCATCAATCGACAGAGGCATCATATGTAACTCCCCAACCTGGCCAAGTGGTTAATTCCATGTCCTGCAGCGCTGAATATCGGTAATCTGCAGCAGAGTGGATTTACATTTTGGTTTTTTCTGCTTTTTTCATTGTCCAAGGTTCGATTCCGAGCAACTCCACCTTATGTGTTTTCCTTTTCTAACTTGCTTTCGCTCTGAATGTGACCCACAGTACTCAAATGGCGAATGCTTTCGTTACTATCGACGGCAACGCAGAAGACATCTTGTTGTGATGTGGCATCCGGTCGAGATAGACGGTGTTCGAATCATTGAAGCTGAGCTGGAAGATCATCTTCCATTGGCCGCTAAGCGAGAAGTTGATCTAGGACTTGTCCTCATAAAATACACTTGCACGCATCAACATATAGTCGTTCCATCGAACAGGCTGATATTTCGCAGGGCGGTTCTTGTCCATGCAAGCTGGCAGACACTCCACCATTGTCGGCCCTTCTGGCGAGACGAAGTACGGTATCGAGTATCTCGCTCTCATCATGCGGTCATCGCCGGTAAAGCGATCTTGTTTCGGCGGCAATTTCACACGATGCAAAGTCGACTTCAACGTATCTAGAGCCCACGTTCATCAGTCACGGAGAAAGGAAACGGAAACCTAGAAGCATCACCTACCATTACTCCATCGCTGGAGGAGGTCACCAACATTCATCGCGATCGCGTCTTTGAGTGGCGGAGCGGCAATAAAGCTACCCTTTTGATGAGGATCCTCGACCTCCGTGGCATTAGCGGAAACGATACAACCACACTGCATCCCTACCTGAAGACCCCCACAGTCGTCCTGAAAAGAGCATCGTGATGGAGCCCCAATCACTGTGAGCCGGCATCCTAGCCATGGACCCGTTCTTAAGGTTTGCCGCAGGCACAGGAGGATAATGCAGGAGCCTGAGCTGGTTGTTGTTGCCGGAATGCAAATGCGTGAAGAAATCCTCGTCGTCCATGCCAATACCGATCGCAATAGCCCGAAGCAGCATCTTTGCGACCGTGTCCATCTCCCAGTAGAAGCTGGTCATATAACTGCGGAAGCCCGGTAGGACTTCATCAGGCAACCAAACGTTCGGCTGATCATGGTTGTGCTCGCTTCCGATCTCATAGCTTTCCTGTCGGGCGTCAGCCCACAGACCATACTTTAAGCTACTTGGCCGTACTTTGACGTCCGTGATCGCCCTCAGCTTCTTTGCAAGATCAGCGTCCTCTTCATCGCCATAAAGCTGGGACACCTTCTCCAGTCCAGGCCATGAATAGCCGCGATGAACGGCACTGCCGTCAGGATGAGGAGCCAACATCTTCTGGTTCCTGTCTAGATCGAATAGCTTCTTCGTCCAAGAGAAGGTCTCCACGATCCTGCTCGAGGGGATGCCGTGGTTGACTATATACACGAACCCAACAGAACGGCACGCATCGGTAAGCTGGGTGGCAATGCCCTGTCTCTGTTCCTTGCCACTATTTACCCAACCGGCGAAGTCAACGATGGCGATTTTAGCATCTTCAACAGCCTTTTGGCTGGAAGTTCGATCCATTTTGTGGTTGCAAGATCTCTGGGAAACATGGGCTTGTGGCTCTAATTAGATTGGGGCGTTCCCCAAGCAGCACGAACAGAATCCCATCAATCAGTAGTAAGCAAGCTTACAGATCTAGCTCGAATTACGCTTCGAGGATGTTGCGCACAATCTCTGGGATCGGTCGTCGACCATTTTCGCGGACTTGCAGCGCAGTCAATATGTGGTCACTCAATCGTGGGATATCATGTCTAGCTGTTCTTCCATATTGAACAAGGGTGCGGGGAGGGATGACAGGAGATCACGTCTTCAAGAGAGCGACGTCGAATCAAGCTTTGGGCTGAGCGATCTGACCATTTCTTCTATGGGCAAGTGTAACCGTGCTGAATGCCAATACGATACCACCTGCCTTCATTCGGCAGAAGTCAGCTCTGATGTGTACTGCATGAGGTGTACAAGTATGAAATACACCCATTACGAGACCGGTCATTGTGTGTTCAAGTCAGTTGAGGGAGCTGTAAAGAGAAAGACTGTGCCTTTGCGACTGGCCGGTCCTCCAAAGATGTCCTATACTTAAGTCGTCCGATTATTACCAGCGACTTCCTACTGTACATCATCAATCGCATCCCTCATCTTTTACGAGAGCACTCCGTTTTCCTATTCTTCACCTTCGTCTCTCTATCTTCCCCGAACTGGTCCGAGTGTGCATCACCAATCACCATCCGCTTGTTCCAGACCCTCCACCTGCATACCCCCTTACCCCGCCAAGCCTGCCCTCGACGATTCCGGGATTGAGATCCTCGCGCTCACGTACTTTTCAAACGACTCGTGCGGGCCTTCAGCAGACCACTGAGAGGCCTCGATAGCCATGTCCTTCCCAGGTCAGCAATACCAGGGAGGCCAGCAACACGGCGGCTATCCTCCCCAGCAACCAAATTATGGCCCACCACCTCAACAGGGATATGGATTTCCTCAGCAAGGCTACGGACCACCTCCGCCAAATTACGGTCCCCCAGCACAGACTTATCAGCCTCAGCAGCAGTATCCGTCAGATCTCCCCCGTTAAAATCACCAGCTTCAGCTGACCGCAAGAAGACCTCAAGCTTACGGAGGCTACCCACCACCCCAACAACTACAACCTCCTCTTCAACCCAATTATGGCCATGCGCAGGCTCCTCCACCTCCAAGACCATACAGTGGTGGCCAGGGTGGGTGGCAGCCACCCACCCAAGGTCAAGGATACGGCCCTCCCCCGCCCGGCGGACCCTCTTACAATGGGCGACCCGGTATGGCACTCCGACGTTCCCTGCGGTGTTTTGCATGTTCGCTCCGCTGACTAAACGCAGGCCTTCCAACTGTCAATCAGAACTCCTACATCGCTGGCAACCCTGCGGCGCCACCTCCTCCGCCTCAGCAAGTCCAATCCTTCGGCAATGGCGCCCCTTCTGGCTACGGCTTTCAATACTCCACGTGTACAGGGCGACGCAAGGCTCTGCTTATTGGCATCAACTACTTCAATCAAAAGGGCCAGCTTCGCGGCTGCATCAACGATGTGAAGAATATGTCCGCATATCTGAACGGAAATTTCGGATACGCTCGCGAAGACATGGTCATCTTGACAGACGATCAGCAGAATGCGATAAGCCAGCCAACGAAACAGAACATCATACGCGCGATGCATTGGTTGGTCAAAGATGCGAAACCGAACGACTCGCTGTTCTTCCACTACAGTGGACACGGAGGACAGACTCCAGATCTCGATGGTGACGAGGATGATGGATACGACGAAGTCATCTACCCTGTAGACTTCCGTGTGGTGGGTCACATTGTCGATGACGAGATGCATCGAATCATGGTGCAGTCGCTGCAACCTGGTGTTCGCTTAACGGCAATCTTCGATAGTTGCCATTCCGGATCGGCGCTGGATCTTCCATATATCTACTCCACACAGGGCATGCTCAAGGAGCCAAATCTGGCCAAGGAGGCAGGACAGGGCTTGCTGGGTCTCGTGTCCGCATACGCTCGTGGCGATATGTCGGGTATGGCGAGTACAGCAATGGGCTTCTTCAAGAAAGCGACACAAGGCGAGCAGAGCTTTGAGAGAGCCAGGCAGACGAAGACGAGTCCGGCGGATGTGATCATGTGGAGCGGCTCAAAGGATACTCAGACCTCGTACGTTTCAGAATTTTTTCTGCTATTCGCACTCACTCCACCTTCCATCGTTGCCAGCGGAAAGTGACATAGTATATCAAGAAATCATTAACGCAATGACGTGACAGGCAAGATGCTCAGATTGCAGGCCAAGCCACGGGCGCCATGTCCTGGGCTTTCATCACCGCGCTGAAGAAGAATCCGCAGCAGAGCTACGTGCAACTACTAAACAGCATCCGTACCGAGCTAGAAAGTAAATACACTCAGAAACCGCAGTTGAGCTGCAGTCATCCGTTAGGTAAGTCACCCTCCTACACATGTTGCATCTCGCTGAATGGATCTAACATTATCAATGCAGATACCAATCTGTTGTATGTGATGTAAGTCTCTTATTCGCAGTAAGGAGGAAAAGGGCGGAAAAAGCATGGAAAAGGGTACAGGCAGTAATGGGAGAACAATATTATGATATAGTAATGGTAGCTTCCTTCGGGTCGAGCGTCTGGGAATGGCTGGTAAATGTATCTAGGTCTTTCTGCACTCCCCTCGTGGACCGATCACAAATCTCTAATGAGCTTAACTTCGTGACTTCGTTATATTATATTCGTATAGCATCTTCAAGCTATGCGAGATCCATCGCATGTTCGGAGGTCTGCGATTCTTTAGACGCGCGAACAATACTGAATTAAATGACGTGTCATCTCTTGCAGATAGTCACATCTCGATGGCTCGATGGTTCAATACCCGCCACAGGCGTCGTTAAGCTCTCTTTCTTCCGCATGATCGTCATCTTCCATAGCGTGTAGATACATCACAGTCAAGACAAACTCGATTGATTGATTGATTAATTATTTCATTAAGCACTCGAGTCTTCCCTATTTAGGAATGCTATGCGACTAGTAACAATTAATCAATCAAACTTCTTGCGAAGCTTGATTGATTATCTATCTACGTCTTCTATATACGCTTTTTGAATAAAGCAATTTCTTTGAGCACAATTATCTTAGTTCTCGTCTTGTACTTTATGTTGCTAAGTAAGTTTTCAATTCAATGCATTTTATCTCGAATGCTCTAGTAGTTCTATGTAATTAAGACTCGAAATTAATTAATAAACCCAATTTCTTTTATAAATGTAATCGCTTTCTTTAAGTTATAAAAATTAATAAATATAGCTTTTAAATTAAATTCTTTTCAAGTCTTTTTTTTTTCTTTTTTCTTTATAGATTTTGTCTAAGATCGATATATTTTTTGTACGCAAACAAGATGTGTTTAATCGTTTATAATGTTTGCTTATATTAATAGCGTTTTGTTTCGATATTAAATACTCTTTGTTAAAATAAAATAAAATAAAGTTTTATTTTTCTTATTTTTATTTGCATTGCAAATGCGCTAAGATTCTTAATTAAATTATCGTAAATTTTAATATTAACTTCTTTAAATTTAATTGCAAAGCGCATAGTTTTTTGCTAGTTTTATCTTTATTTTATAGCATAGTTTATTATTACTAAGCATTTTTTGTTAGCGTTATTTTTCTTGCACTTTTAAGATAATAAGTTAACTTTACAAGCTTTGTTGTTTAATTTGTATCGTATTTTATTAATTTTATCTTATTTATTCTTTTTTTGTCTTTATTTTGTTACTTATTTAACGACAATATTTGTTATTTTGTTACTTTTGATATTTATGTGCGTTAATACTTAATATAACTTAATCTTTATATATTTTTTGCGAAGTATATTAATAAATTTTATTATGCTTTTGACTAGATATTAATTTAAGCTATTGCTTAAATTCTTAATTGCTCTAATTGTTGCTTAATTGTTTATGCATATAATTACATAAATTTTGTTTTATTTAAATATATGTATTAATATTAAGATTAAAATAATTTTATATAATTTTGTTAAATATATAATAAACGTTGTATTTAATTTTAGATAAATTTTAATCGTTTTATGTAACAAAACAATTGTCGCTTTTATCTTTTTGTTAATCTCGCTTTTATTAATATATACTATTAGAGCATTTGTTTTTTTTAGTAATTTTCTATGCGTTTCTTCTATTATCTTTTTGCTTAAATTAATAACAATAATCGATAAAATTTATTATAACTAAACTAATTGTCGATTCGATATTTGATTTCAAATTTGAAATTTAATCGAATTGTTAAGAAATTAAATAAAATCGAATCTCTTAAAGAAGATAGCTTATTACTATAATAAGTTTAGCTTAGTCGAAAAGTTACTATTTTAAGCAATTCGATTTTTAAAAAGAATTAAGAAATCGAATCTTAACGTTTTTACGTAATATTTTTAATTTCTTGCGATCAATTTAATTATAACGACGCTACGAATAATGTAATAATCTTTAGATTATTAATGCTAATATTTTGTTTTTCTTTTTAATCTTTTTGTTAATTTTTTTAGCAAATTTATAATTCGACTCTTTTTCTTAGATTTGTTTTTTACTATAATATTGTATATTAAGCTAGTAACTATTCTAAACGTTGTTAGACTTATTATTCGATTCAAATATATATACGTTCATAAGAAGTATATCTCGATTTATAAGATCGAACGTAAAATAACTTTATAAACTTTAATAATAATTCTTTGTGCTTTATATTAAACGTTTAATAGATCGTTGACGACACTCTTTAAGTAATTTTTTTTCTCGTAAAGTGTATATTATATTGAATAATTATAAGTAAGTTAAGACAAAAATATCGCATACATTATTTTTTTTATTCTAATTAACTCAATCTTTTATATTAATTTTGCGAGACTTGTTAAAATCTTCATAATTTTAAGTGTTTTTGTTTTGTTATCGTTAATTTAAGCTTTTTAATCAAGTCTACTATTTAGCATAATCTTTAGATATTTAATTGCTTTCTTTGATGTTATTATCGTGTTCTTATTAATAATTATTGCATTATTAATGTTTTGTTTCTTTCTTATAATATAATATAATTAATATTTGTTAAAAGAGAACTTAATCTTATACGTACGAACTTATTTCTTGCACACGTTTTTATATATTTTAATTAATTGTTCGCAATTAACTTTAACATTGTCTTCTTTAATAAATAGAATTACGTCGTTTACAAAGTCGCAAATTACAACATTCTTACTATATAACTTCTTTAACAACAAAGCGTTGTAAAAGAGAAAAAAATATTGACAACAATAATAACTCTTGCGATATATTTATTATAATATCGACTTTTTTTGTTTTGTGTTTCTTAATTTTAAAAATAGTAATTCGACTACTTAGAAAACTTTTTATACTTATTTATTTGTTTACTTTGTAGATTGTGCAATAGTCTTAAACGTAATACATTGTCGAATGTTTCTAATACATTTAGTAATAAAGTTATAATTCTTTTATTTTTGTTTTATGCTATTTTTTTTTTTTACTAAACAATGTAATGCGTATTTTGTCAAAACAAATCGTCTTGCTCTTATATAAATACGCCACAATAACTTGTGCTTTTTCGTCAAATAACTAACTCTTTTAACTAGTATAAACTCGAATATCTTGCTTAAAGTATTAAAAAATATTATAGAGCAATAAAAAGTAATTATAAAGTAATTGCTTTTGTTTAATTTGCGTAAAACTATAATAATTGCATTGCGAAAATGTTTTAAACAATAAATTTTTTTTAAGTAAACGTTGTATATGCGATGTAAATATAATACTATAATAATATCGATTTGCTTTAGTATTTCGTTAATAATTTTGTTGTCGTTCGAGATCTTGTTCGAGATTGTTAACGTTATAACTTTTATTATTTCGTATTGCGTAATTTCATTTATTGTTAAATCTTAATTATATTAATTATCTACTATATTTAACAAGTTTATTTGTAAGAATAACGAAAAGAATACTTTTAAAAAAATGCTTACTTTTTTACTAGAATTAATTGTTAATAATAGTAATAAATAGTTAGACTAATCGCGTTGATTCGGAAATCTCACGTGCAAATGCCAAGACTTGGGTCAAAAAAAATTCGAAGAATCGAATCGCTCAAAGTAGTTTAATCGATTATTATAAGTAGTTTAGCGCGAAGCGCGCTAAACTACTTTGAGCGATTCGATTTCAAAAAATCGTTACGACTCGATTTTGACGTCAAGTCGAACTAGAAAGATAATATTATAATTCGACTCGACAATTAATCTATAAATGATTATATAATAATAAAATGCAAACTTCTTGCGACGTTCTTAAGCATACTTATTTGCATTTACTTTACATTTTAAAGATTAATTCGCAATTCTTTTTTAATTCTTTTTTAAATTAAGTTTTTATAATCTTTTGCATTATTTTTCTAAGACAATTTCTAATTATAATATATTCTTTTTAGTTTTTGTCGCTTTTATTGCGCTATTATATGCGACAATGTCTTTTAACTTTATAAGAAGTTTCTTTGCGTTCTTTCGTAAAGCTTGCTTTGAATTTAAGATAAATTCTAACAAATAATATAAACTTCTTAATAATTGTTTTAATTGCTTTCGTTAAATTATTTACTTATGCATTTAGTTTGTTTTTAAAGTTGTTAAAGATATTGTTAAACAATATAAGTGCTAATTTCTTAATAATTTCTTTGTTTAGAATCTTTTGTAAAGTTTTTATGTTTGTCTTGTTTTAATTTCTTCTCTTTATAAACTTTGCGATCTTTGTATATAAATTAAATATTATACGTATAAAGTAATAATCTAAGTAATTGTTTATGTTCTTTGCGACGTCGTACTTAATAAAGCTTTTACATAGAAATTAAGTAACAAAGATAAAATCAATAGTGCTTTGTCTACTTTTTTATCTCTAGATAATTGTATTTTTTAATAGTGTTCTCTTTAGTCTAAACTCTTTTATTATAATTATTAGTTTATAAGCGTTTTAAACTAATCGTCGAATCGAGTTATAATATCATCTCTTTAGCTCGACCTAGCGCCAAGATCGAATCGTAACAATTTTTTGAAATCGAATCGCTCAAAGTAGTTTAGCGCGAAGCGCGCTAAACTACTTATAGTAATCGACTAAATTACTTTGAGCGATTTGATTCTTCGATTTTTTTTTGACTTAAGTCTTGGCATTTGCACGTGACATTTCCGGATTAGCGCGACTAGTCTAAAGCGTCTACATTAGCTTCTACTTTGTTGTTGCTCTATTTAAAATAACAAAAATTAAAGTCTTTTATTATAATATATTTGTCACCGACTTTCTTCGCTAACGTCGCGCGTAAAAATAATAAATTGCTTTTGTTTTTATTGTTTTTGCACGAATTGTAAATGTTATATACATTAATTGTGTTTTTTTTTTAAGTCTTAAAGTAAGAGAGCAAAGATTCTTAAATTTATGCGTTATTATATACAAGACATACGCTATGCGTTTGTTAACAAAGAAGTATACTTTAATGTTCTTATTGTTTATGTAGTGTAATTTGAAGTGCTAATTCAATTTGTTGTTCGTAATAAATTAATAGAGATTTCTTTATAATTCTTAAATAATTAATATATCAAAATTCGTAATGCTTTTATTTTCGAGTAGTAATATTATAATCTTTAATTTCGATTTGTTAACGTTGTATTATAGTATCAATAAATTATATTTTTCTAATATAATTGCTAGTTAGAGCGAGTTATCGTATTGATATTTCTTAATATTAACGATATTTTGTTAATTTCTAAATAGAAGCTCTCTTTGCTCAATTCTTTATATAGAATCTTTTCTCTTTCTTTATCTAATTTCGTAGATAATATAAATTAAAAATTTCATTTTTGACTTGCTAATGCTTGCGATAGGTTTGATGTTGTTATTCTTTTAAAAACAACTTCTTTTTTTGATTTTTTGTCGCTTTATTTTTTTGTATATTCTTTGTTTATAATTTTCGATTTGTCTTTAACTATAATTCTAAATAATTAAAGTTCTTTTTTTTGCTAAAGTAAAATTTGTTCTTCATTGTTGTTGTTTTTTTAATTAAGAATCGATGCGATATATTCTTCTTTTTAATAATTATTTGTTATATTTTTTTTGGCTTTTTTAAATAATTCTTTTGTTATAAGTTATGATTTTCTTCACATAAATAACATTTAGATTTAAAGTCTATTAAGTAAATTTTAAAGTTAATAGCGTAAAATTCGACACAATAATCGCATTTCTTCTCTTTTGTATATTGAATTATAATATGTTCGTAATAATAACATTTAAAGCATTGTATAATTTTGCATGCTTTGTTATATATTAATATCAATTTAACTTGCTTATTTATTATTAAGTTAAAATCAAAAATAATATTAGTTATTTCTAGTGTTAAGATTTTTATAATTATAAATGCGTATTTTTAGTCTTAAATAAGTTGTTGTTGTCTTTAATCGATTTATATTATTTTTATATCTCTAAGCGTCTTTATGTTTATATTTTGATTTTATATCTTTTAGATAGTCGTTACGCGCGATTTCGTACTCTTGAGATTTTGTTTTTTAATCTTTATTTCGTTAATTATTATTGCGTATGTTAAGATAATTGCTTTTGCTTTTCTTTCTAATATAGCAATCTAAACATTGTTAATTCTTAGCTTAATAACTTTCTTTTCATTAATCGTATAAATTGCGATGTTTTTACTACAAAATTTCTTTATTGCTTTAATGTCTTTGATTGTTGTCTTAAGTTGCGTAATACACGCGTTAATGTTTTCGATTATATCTTGAAAGAATGTCTTTTGCAATACTTGTTTTTGCTTGTTGTCGTTTAGACGTACAACAATTTTCGCGTTCTTATTAATAGTTAGCTTCGATTTAATAATCGTGAACGTCTTCGAAGCGTCTTTGAAAAAAACTATAGATAACTAGCTCTAAGAGCTATTTTTGAAGTATATAGAGAAGAACGAAAAGATAGATAAAAAGAAATTCGTTATAATTTTGCGTATAATTGTGATGTCTTTCATTATTTTTTTATAATTGCGATTGACTTTAACAATTAGTTTGTCAATAACGTTTATTACGTTTGTTTGCGTAAATTAATTTCTTAATAGCTTTAAATAGCGAACTATTTTGTCGAACAACTATTTTACGATAAACATAAACATCATTTTTTTCTTTTGAACATAAACAAGTAGATTTTTAATATTAGCATGCGAAATAATGTTGTATTCGTGAATATCTTCGAGAGAATGTTAACTTATTGAAGATCAATTATTTCTTCTTATTATAACTATTGAGCATTGATCAATGCGTAGCAATTAGACGATTTGAATAACGCGTCAATTGACACAATTGCACGTTGCGTTGATGAGTGATTTTCAAAAATTAAATTTGAGCGTGTTCGAAAGTTTTTCTCAAGACAAACTCCTCTTCTGAAAGTACCTCTAAGAGCTCGGTCTCCATCTAGGGTTGCAGGAGGGTTGATGGTACGCCAAGAGTTTACCTAGGTACTTGATAGGCTGGACCCATCTTCCCTAACCATACTAAAGTCTCTCACAGACATGCCAAAACTTCTCTGAACGATTGCCGTTGCGACAACAGTCGTCCTACACAGCACCGACCAAGCTTCTGTGGATAATGATCTCGACAAAGCTGGGCATTACCCCTGAATCACCCCGGCAGCCCATCGACACGAGATGTCTACTGTCCAATTGCAGGCTTGGACTATCCAGGAAGAAGCTTGTATGGATGGAGCTCCACTTCGGAGGAACCGACTATTTTCCCAGATCCAATACCCTTGGAAATACTTTTCATTTGTCCTGCATGAAGTCGTTTTTGTTTTAGGTCGTGTAGCGACCTAGGAAGCAGATGTTACGCTGGTACTTCCGTAAGGGGTGTCAAAGAGAGTTATGCTATTGAAGAGATTTGTAGACGTTTTCAAGCAATGCAAGCAATCACTTGATAACAAGAGTTGCAACTTAGTAATCGCAACAATAAGTCAAGACTTAAGATAAGTTGAACACGATTTATAAAAGAGTCGTGTCCAAAGATCTATATATTAAAGAAGATTCTTCTTGTTCGTCTTGCTCGTTGTTACGCTAGTACTTTCGTAAAAGATATCAAAGAGAATCATGCTATTGAAGAAATTTGTAGACGTCTTTAGACAATGCAAGCAATTACTTGATAACAAGAATTGCAACTATAGACAATCTTATGTTCAATAAATCTTTATAAATAATTCAATAAACCAAAGTAACAATAAGTAAAGACTTAAGATAAATTGAACACAATGTATAAAGAAGTCGTGTTCGAAATCTATATATACTAATAAAAGTTCTCTATACTTAGAATGCTCAATATATTTAACGTTTAAACTTATTAAGTTTTCTAAACATTTACTCAATATATTTAGTTGTTAAGCTTACTAAATTTCTTGAACATTTGCTTAGTATATTTAGTTGTCAAGATTACTAAGCATACTAAATTTGTACATATTTATACTTTGTATTACAAAGTTCTAAAAACTTCTTATATTAACTTAGTTCTAAATATAAGTACGTACAAATTCAACATATTTAGTAATCTTAACAACTAAACATACTAAGCAAATATTTAAAAAGCTTAGTAAGTTTAAACGTTAAATATATTGAGCATTCTAAGTATAAAGAAATTTTATTAATATATATAGATCTCGAATACAACTTTTTTAAAAATTCTATTTAACTTATCTTAAGTTTTTATTTATTATTACTCTAGTTTATTAAATTATTTATAAAGATTTATTAAACATAAGATTGTTTATAGTTGCAATTCTTATTATCAAGTAATTGCTTACATTGTTTAAAGATGTCTATAAATTTCTTCAATAACATAATTTTTTCTAATAATTTTTACAAAAGTATTAGCGTAATATTTGTTATCAAACATATTAAATATTGTTCATTCTACTTGTTGTCGAACATATTAAACATTGCTCGCTTAACTTGTTGTCAAATATATCGGATATTGCTTGTCTATTAAGTTGTCAAATATAGCGTAATCGTCGAGTTAAGTTTTAACTCGATTAAGTTAATTCGCTCAATCTTGATTCTAAAGTTAAACAAATTCTCTAGTTTAACAAAATAAGACGAGCGAAGAATGCGCGCCAAGTATTTAACTTAATTTATTCGATTTTATTAATAAGATTGATATAAGATTAGATAAATAATAAGATATATCTTATGCTTTGCATAGTTAAATGTATTAACAATCTACTTTTAAAACTTAAGTAGCAAATTCAAGCAATAGATTGATAGAGACTTAACACTATTTAATTACGTTATATATATAAAGATAGAATTCGTAAAATTGATTTTGAAAGTTTAGAACACTAAGATCTAAAAATAAGTACTTGTTAAAAGTTCAAAATAGAATTTAGTTACTATAGCAATTAATTAAGCTTCGTCTAGTATATGTCGAAACTAAGTTTCTCTTGCTATTTCTCTATTACGTTTAAGCTAAATTAATAGTTATTTTATATATTGACTTGTTGTCGCTTCACAAATATTTCTCGCAAACAAATTAATATATTTTAATTTAATTTGTTTATTATGTATTGTTGTAGACTTTTTGCGAAGACAAATATAATTATTTAAGATATTAATCGAGAATAATTTAAATTTTGCGAATACGTCAACAATTTTAACTCTATTTGCGAGTAACTTAAACTTCGATATTTTCTCGCATTATTATTGACGTAATCTTAAGTCTTATTTATCAAAAATATTAAAAAGAGATTAACAAAAAAACAAGCTTAAAGTTCTCTTAGTATACTAATTCGATCTCGACTTTTATTACTATCTACTATTGCTATTACATAAGTAGCGTTGTTCAAATTATTTAACTTAATAAGAGATGTTTTGAAGTTTAAATTATTATTTGACTTCTTATTATTGTTTTTTAATTTTATTGCTCAAGTAATATTCGATAATGATTTGTTGTTAATAATTTTCTTAATATCTTAATTTAGCTTCTTCGCGATAATAGACAATATAATATTTGCGTTCTTTAAGATGTTCTTAATAAATTAATTTATACATTTAATTATTATTATATTTTTAATAATATATTTGCGAAATCGATTGCAACAATAAATAATTATATCGTGCGTTATTAAAAATAATTGTTCGACATTAATATTTAAGATAGAAATTATCAAAATGTCTTTAATTATATAAGTCAATATTAAGAATTAAGACTTCAAAGTGCTTTAAACATTTAAAATAAAAGACTTATTAATAGATTCGATTAACTTAGCAAGTTAAACAATTGTTTTGTTAATCTTTGTTTTTAGCGCAATATCTTGTGTGCTATTAACGACGTTTTATTGATTGTCAATATTGCGTTAAGTAGCTAACACAATAATCGCTAAAGACTATTTCTTTTTAAATTCAATAATAAGACATTAATAATATTCTAGTTTTTAATATTATAAATAGTTATTATTGTAATATTTCTTAAACTCTGAAATGTATTTTCGTTTATTAACTATTAATTAATTTCGATTTTGTAAAGAGACGTCATTTTTTTAAGCAATAGAGAGCGACAATAAAATGCGAAACATTATTAATATAATAACGTACGTTATATATCGATTGTTTCTTGAACAAGTTAAGCAAAGTCTTAATATTAAAGTATATATTTGCTTTGTTATAAATAGCTTTATAGTATATATTAATTCTATTTTTAACAATTTAAATATTTTTTTATAATTTTTTTGTTCAAGTTATATTTAGAAGTCTCGCAATAATTTGTTGCTAATCTTTCAAATAATTATATATTGCATTGTAAGTTTTTTAAGCTTCGCATATTATAGAATCTTAAGAAAAATTTAATATTCGAATAAGTTTTTCGAAAGATTTCAAAAGTATTATTATATAACGTATTTAACTTTACTTATTTCTTGTCAATTCTAGCATTCAAAACTTTAACTTCGCTCAAGTATAAAATTATTTATATATAGAGTTTTTTATGTCGTACGTTTATTACAATATAGCATAGATACTATTTTAATAAATCTTAATAAATTAAATTAAATTTTTTATATTTTTGTTTAATACATTATTTGCTTGAAGTTTGCGAAAGACTTTATATTAAACAATTAACGCGTTAATCGCAATAACAATAAGTTGAATTTAAAAATTACATTTGTTAAAACTTATAATAATAGAAGTTAGCAATTAATTTTATCTTACGCAAAATCTTTTTAAAAAAAATTCTTCTTTTAATCAAATTATCAAGATTCTTTTTTTTAAATTCGATAATAATATTTTTGTTTCAAATACGTATTTTGAGTGTTTTTAACAAACTATTAATCGCAATCTATATAACATAATTTATACAATTTATTGTTTTAAATCTTAAATCTTAAGTTGTACTTTTGTTTTGCAAAGTTTTAATAAAAGCTCTTCGTAATATTATGTTGTTGTTAACGTTATTTACAATAATAATTATTAGACAATTTTGAGGATTGTATTTCTTTAAAATATTATATACTACATTTGTTAATTGCTTTTCTATATATTTATTCTTCAAGAACTTGAAAATTAACAAAACTTCTTTATATTGTTAGTATATGTTAATAAAGTATACGATAACTTTTAGAAAAAAAAGATAATTCGAACTTGATTAACTATCTAGAGCAATAAATATTTAAGTACTTATTTTCAAATTGTTAAGAATATTGCGTTTAATTAAGTTTGTACGCTTTCTAATCAACTTAACAAACTTTGTACGTCTCGAAATAGTTATATTTGTTTGTAAAAAGCGAACAAACTTGTTAAAGCTTAATTATTTTAATAATCGAAAAAAGGTATTAAGATTTAACATTATTTTTGTTAATTAATTATTAAGGTTTTGTTAGTTGTATTGCTTTGTTTTCTTGCGTTCTATAAACTTTGTCTTCTATAATTAAAAGTAAAATTTGTGTTAACACGTTAACTTAAATATAAGTAAAATATTATCAAAGAATAATAATAGAGTAATTATAAGAACAAAAAGTTAACAATTAATTGCAACAATAAAAGTCAAGTTCTAAAAATACAAGAGAAAAAAAAGCAAAAATAAGTAAAAAAGTCTTGACTTATATTTTGCAAAAACTATTTTATAGTTTTTTACAATAAATCTTTAAGCTTTTAATATTAATTATTATCTTTCTTGTGTTGTCTTATAATAGAAGTCTCTAAATTAGTAAGAGTTAAATAAAGAAATATTTTTTTACAATTTTTGCAAATAATTTTGAACATACTAGTAGCAATGCAAACAATCTTGTATTAATTACTTTAAAGCTTGATTTTTTAAGTTTATTTATTTTATTAAAAATTCAAATGCTTTATTAGTCTTAACTTTATATCTTAATTTTAAGAAGTTTAATTTTATTATTACTCTTCGAATATAAAATGCTTCTTAATTGTTTATATAATTACGCTTTTATTATTAAGACGCAAAAGCTTAGTAAGTAAAGACTCTATCTATCATTTGCTCTTTCAAGTAGACGAAAAGAAATTTTAGTAAATTTTAGTAACTTCTAGATTAAAAAAATTAAGTCGATAAAATATGTCAAGAACGCTATTATTATTCGAGTGCTTCTCTAAATCGAACAATGTATCTTAATCGAGTTACGAAAATTGTATAATTATAATAAAATGCTCTAGAGATAGCACGTAATATTAAAAGAAATAAAATAAAAAATAGTACAAATGTAAACAAAAATTGTCTTAATTATAAGAGTAATACTTAGAAACTAAAGTAACTAATACTTTTATATTTAATTTAACGACAAAAGATTTTATTGCTAAATTTTATTGTTAATTATTGTTTTCTTTATGCAATTCGAAGCTCTATTATACGAAGAGCAAAATAATTAATCAAGCAATAACGATCAAGTTTTTTTTAGCTATTTTGACGAAAATTATGTTTAATCGATAATCAATTTACTTAAAACAAACATCAATATATTGCTAGCAAATTCTAAAGAATAAAGTATTAATTTTGTAATTAAGTTGCAAAAAGATATAAAGATTGACTTAACAAGAATTTACGAACAATATTTGCTTACTATTAAACGCTAAAAAATTTATTTTAAAGTAAGCAAAATTAATTAGAGTAAAAGTAAGATTACAATAATTATATTAAGCTATACAAGCTATTACAATAAGTAGTAGAAAACAATACAAGAATAACTTTTGCAATCTAATCTATATTGTAAATTTTTTGCTAATTATTTTTTATCTTATTGCTAATTCTCTTTTTGCTCAAATTTTACTTAAAGTTTACATAGTCAAACTTAATAATTACGTCTAATCTATTTACTTTATTGCATAATACAAGAAAATCGAAATAGTTGTAAGTTGCTTGTGCACTATTAATATATTTTATTTTCTTGTTTAATATACAATATTTTCTAGTATTTGTTTGTAGAAATATTTCTTTCGAAAGCGCATTAGAGTTTCAAAATCTTAGTATAACTTAAAAGCGTAAAAAGAACAATATTTATATTAACTTGTCGTTTACAAGTAAACTCTTTATTAAAATTGCATTTTTCTTTTTGGACATAATATTAAGAATTTAGAGTTATATATTGTATATTTCTTGTTTGCGCAATAGTAGTTTTTGTAGATTAAAAATATCTTCTTAAGCTTTTATAAAAATCGTCGCTTTTTACGTCTATAAACAACTATTAACTAATAAAAATATTATTTAATACAATATATTTACGTTAGAATTCTAACTTAATATAACACTAATAATTGATACAATTAAGTTCTATTTTAAGTTTTAATATAAATCGATATACTATTAAAGTTAAAATTTGAATATAAATATTTAATAAAGATTGTAACGTCAAGTTACTACTTGAGATTTATTCGTCAAATTCTATCTTTTTGACAATAATTTTTTATCTCGATAATATAAGTTTTCGAGCAATAAAAATTAATGCTAGAAATGTATGTAATTACATTATGTTATCTAGTAATATCTTGAGTGTTATTTATTTTTATGTCAATTTCTTAACTATTATTTATTTAGAGCTTCTTATTTAGCAAAGCAAACATTGCATATAGTTGACAATATAATTGTTTATAAAGCTTGACGTTCGAATAAGATACTTAAAGCAAAAGTTAGCAATTAAGAAAAGCAAATTATTCTCTATTGTAAAAAAGCATTTTTTTCGTAATAAATTACTAGAATTATAGACTTTGCTTAGCGCACAAAGTCTTATTAAATAATACTTATATATATCGACGACTCAAAGTAGATCTATTATTTGTTAATAATTATAATAGTATTAAGACAAATATCAATTTAAATAAAGTTAACTTTCAATTACTTGTTAATATTTTACGTTTTATTATTTTTAGTATTACAATTTATAATTTTCGCAATTGTTGTTTAAAACTTAATAGCTCGATAATACAATAATATATTAAGAGTTACTTGTTAGCGTCTTTTCTTGCAACTTTTGAGTAATATTTATTTGATAACTAATAATATATAATCTTACGCACTTCGACTTCGAGTTAAGAGAGATATAATAATTATTAACAAGAAGTATAAGTTATTTCTCAAAATCTTGTATAACAATACGCAATAATAATTAAAGTTATAATTTTATTACTAAATTTTGCTGCTTTATGCGTTGTATCTCTTCTCTTATAAAGTAAGATTAAAAATTGTTAATATAATTTATTAGAGTTCGTTGTAACTTGATTTTGAGTTTAATCAAAAATACAACTAACAATATATAATAACAAATTGTGCTTTAAATACAATGTAAAAAGAATTGAAAATATAAATAAGTAATATCTATAACATTTATAGACTAATCGTCGAACTAGATTATGATATCACCCCTCTAGTTCGACTCGACGCCAAGATCGAGTCGTGACGATTTTTTGGAATAAAATTTGTATTTTACTTTTTTTTGTAATTGATTAAATAACAATACTAATTTATTATTAATACTTTTCTATTATAATTTGCAACAATTAATAAAAATCTTTAACGATAAAACTTTTTAATTGTTTCGATCTTTTTGATTGTCTTTTTATCGCAAGAAGAAATTTCTTAGTTATAATAAATAATATTGCGCAATACAATTAATACATTTAGTAGCATAAACAAGCAACAAAAGTTAAATCTATATATACTCTTTGTAACTTTATAATTGTTATTGTTTATAACAAATTATTTATAATCTATTAATAAGATATTGCAATTGAAAAACAAATTAATAATAATAAATAAACATAATTGTTTATTTAATTAATTAAGTCGCTAGATAATCGCAATTTAATAAACTATTGTTGCGTAAATTAATTAAATACTTATAGTATTAACAACTTATTAACAAATATTACAAATAATTTTATTATAATTTACAAATTCTAAAAACTCTTTATTTATAACAAAAATTACTTATAGAATTTGTTATAATAATATCACTAAATTATATTGCTAAATTATATTGTTAATTGTTGCTCAAACTTATATCTCTAAAAATGCACAACAAAAAATCAAAAATAATAAGTTTAACTAAAAATTGTTGTTTGTATAAATGTTTTTTAAATACGTGCGTTACAAATATACAAATATTATTATAAAAAAGAAACGCAAACAAGATACTATTTGAATATAACAATAACTATATAATTGTTAAAGAGAGCAAAAAATAAATAAAAGCAATAAAACAATATAAATGCTTACTTAAAAGAAGTATCTAAGAAGCTCAAAATTATAAAATATAAAAAAGACAATAAACTTGTCTTCTATCTATAGCTAAGTTTTAATATTAATCGAATTTGTAACAATAACGCTTAAAGAGATTTGTTAATATTAAAAATCTACAAATCTTCTAATTAGAAAGCTATTATTTGCAAGATTTTGCAAAGAAATTGTTAACAACTTCGCAAAAAAAAAGTTACTAAAATAAAAAAAACAATAATCGAGGCGTTGCAAGAGACAATTAAAGTATAGATTGTTTTTATCTTTAAATGTAAAATCGATTAATTACATTCTAAGTGCAATCTTATTTAGCTAATACTATTTAGCGTTTATTCGAGCTATTATTTATAACAATTAACAAATATTACAATTCAAAAACTTAACTATAGTTTAATATTATCTTAATATTATAATAAACAAGAAATTAAGAATGTAACTCGATTGTTCTCAAGAATTATTATAATTATTTCTACTATTGCTTTTTATTACAAACAAGAATTTAAAACGCAAACAAACGTTATAAAACCAATAAATTATCTTAATAATTAACAAATATATTTTAATATTAACAAATTATTTGCGAATTAAAGAATATTTCAAAATAATTGCAATGCACTTTAAAAACTATCAACGTATATTTAGAACAAAGTAGTTATTACTAGAGCATAATTGTTTATCTAGTTAAGATATTGATATAAAGATTATTACTAGAGACGTAACGTAAAAAAGAAAATTAAGATTTTGCTAAACAAACGACAAAACTCTAGACAATCTTCTTTTTTCTCTAGAATTTTGTTACTTTTGTCTTAAATGCTTTGTAATTAAACTTAGACAATAAATTAAATAAATTTTTTGAAATTAAGCTTGAATTCTTTATCAATTTTGTTAATTTTGTTAGCAAACAACACTATTATAGCTTTATTATCTTGGTAGACGTTTAATATAAAAGCAATTATTAAGTTCGAATATCTAGAGATATTTAAGTCAATTAATAGAAATTACAACAATCTCTTCAAAATTAAAGTATATCGATAAATATCGTTTATTGCGTTGTTAGAATTTAACTATTAATTTAGAAATTTACAATATTTCTCTTTCAAATCTTTATTTTTTGTCGTACGCAACTTTACTTCTTCGCGAAAATATATTAGTTGCTTATATTTAACTATTATATTTATAATTTTGCGAACTATTGAATAAAGAGAATTTCGCAAATTAAAATTCTAAAACTATTATTCGTATTATTAGCAACAAAAAGCAATAGTAAAAATAAATAAAATACGTTTTGTTTATAATAAATAATTCGCTTATTAACTTGCGATCTTTTGTTTTATTGCTTTTAATTCTTGTTCAACTCTTTAACTTTACAACAATCGCAAATTTCTTTTTAGCAACAATAATTTTCTTTGTTAACTTGCTCTTAACTTTAGTTACAAACAATAATATTATAGATTTCTTTATTACAATTATTAATTTTTTGAAGTTTAAAGTGTTGCGCTTTGCTAGACTAATCGTCGAGTCAAATTATGATATCATTTCTTTGATTCGACCCAACGCCAAGATTAGATCGTGACGATTTTTTGAAATCGAATCGCTCAAAGTAGTTTAGCGCGCTTCGCGCTAAACTACTTATAGTAATCGACTAAACTACTTTAAGTAATTCGATTCTTCGATTTTTTTTTGACTCGAGTCTTAGCATTTGCACGTGACATTTTCGGATCAACGCGACTAGTCTAAGCATATTCTATCTTAGAGAACACATAAGAATTAGAGGAAAATCTTAATAATTGCTATAATCTTATTTAGCTATTTTATTAATATTTGAAAAAGTATTTAATATAACAAAAAATAATTAGAAGATAAAAGACAATTTGACAAGAATATTTGTAACAAAATAATTAAAGAATTCGAAAGCATTTAATTCTTTTATTCTTAACAATAGACATTGTGTCTTTTATTTTGCTTTCGCATTTATTTTTTTTAGATTTTTTTTATTTTGTAGCAATCGAATTATTACAATTGTTAGTAGCGCTTTATCTTTAGCAATTTTAATAGAAAGATCTTTTTTGTTGTAATTAAGAAAGAATCAAGACATATTTATGTATAACTTGCTCGCACAAATACATTTTAAATACTTTAAACAAGACGACAAATCTTTTATAATAATATAGAAATAATCGAAAAGAAAGCAACGTTTGCAAACAATATTTATTAATATATTGTAACGTTTAATTTCGAATACAACACAAAGATAACTTTGTTAGTATAATCGTTAAATTGAATCGAACACTTTTTTCTTAACTTAATCTATTCTCTTGAATCTCGTAGAGTTGAGTCAAGATTAAGGCGCGAATTCAATCTTAGAATTGAATTTCGTCGAGTTAATGTTAGGAACTTAAGCTAACTTCGTCGCGTTAACATTCGCTTATTTTATCTTATTTTATCTATACGCTAACTCGATTAAGCTAGCGCAGAATTTGCATTAATTGTATATAATTAGCGCGTTACGTAACGTTACGTAATCGAGCGAGTTAAATTGAGCGTTCGACGCGCTTTATGCGCTCAATTTACTTGATTAAGCTAGAACTTTTGCTCGATCCCAAGATTAGAATAGCGTGATCGATGGGTTAAGTTTCAACTCGAACGAGTTGACTCGCTCAATTCTAATCCTAAGACCGAGCAAAAGTTCTAGCCCAATCGAGTGGGTCGAACGTATAGGGCGTGTCGAACGCTCAACTTAATTCATCCAATCACGTGACGTCACGTAACGCGCTAACTCGATTAAGCTAGCGCAGAATTCACGCTAACGACATATGATTAGCGTGAACCCTTGCGCTAGTCTAATCGAATTAGCGCGTAGATAAGATAAGATAAGATAAGCGAATGCTAACGCGACAAAGTTAGCTTAAATTCTTGGCATTAGCTCGACGAAACTCGACCCTAGGGTCGGGTTCGCGCCTTAATCCTAGCCCAATCCTACGAAACCTAAGAGGGTGAATCGAATTGAGAAAAAAGTGTTCGATTCGATTCAACGATCACACTAGATTAGAATTGAGCGAGTTAACTCGTTTGAATTGAAATTTAACTCGTCGATTACGCTAAACTTTGTTGCTAAAAAGATATAATAAGAGAGACGTTAACTTTCAAGACAAAAATCTTTAAGAAAAAAAATAATGTTACGAATCTAGTTCAAAACAACGTAACACATAGTCTACAACACAATATATAGCACAAAGCACAATTATCTATATATTCGACTAGTGTAATTGTTGAATTGAATCGAACACTTTTTTCTTAACTTAATCTATTCTCTTAAATCTTATAGGATTAAGCTAGATTTAAGTCGCAAACTCGATTCTAGAGTTGAATTACATTAAGTTAATATTAAGAGTTTAATCTAATTAAGCACAATAAGTTAAGCGAGATACATATCTAACAAAATCTTTATATATATGCATAAAACTCTATTATCTTATTGATTACAAACATAATTACTAGAAGTAACGCATTAATTTTGATTACAATTTTAAGAAAAAAGCAATAGAAATAAGTAGTAGAACTTCTAGATTAAAATTACGTATATATATTAATTTGTTAATTTTCGTTTTTTATATCTTCGACAAGTTGTTTAAGATTTTGTTTACTCTATCTTTGCATTTACGTTTAAAGTAGATTTCTTTTGCGTTTATATTTTCTTGAAAAGATATCGTATAATTGCAAGACGTCTATGGAAAGATTTTCTTGCTTCGTTATATTTAGCATAATTAGTTAGAACTAGGATTGTTCGATTAATTGTCAAACAATATATAGAAACAAGTATCTATCTTTGAACAATTTAATTAAATATGTTTTTGCAATCTTATGCAATGTTTTTATTGCATTATTTTGTATTTAATCAATATAATTAACAATATTACTCTCTAGCAAAATATCTTAACAATAATAATAGAATTGTTGTTTAAAAATTATATGCAATAGCTTTTACTAGTAATTAATAATCTTTTTTAGAGCAATATCTAGTTTAGATCTTAGCGATATTAATTAACGATAAAAAGCAATAAATTTGTCTCTTAATTTGTTGTTAATGCGAGCATTTATAAAGAGACTTAGGAAGCTAGATATTTGTGCAAACAATTGCTTAATACTTTTGATTTAAAGAGTTAACATTGCGTTTATGTACTTTCTTGTTGTTAAATTTTTAAAGTCGAAGTTAATAAATTTCTTAAATGTTTTTCGTAATGCAAATTCTTTCAAGTATTAATTTTTCTCTTTTGTATTATTGTTTTGATTTAGATTAAAACTTCGATTACGAGTAAATCTTAATAACTATAAGTTAAAATTTGATTTAATAATTTCTTTTAAGTTTGCAATTATAAATTACAACGCATTGAATGTAAGACAAAAGTATATACTTTCTAAACGTTTTATATTTTTAAGAAAATTGTCGATTAAAATAATTAAATCTTTTTGATTATTCGACAAGAAACGTTGCATAGAATCTAGTATGTATTAATTAATATTTGTAAACGAACTCTTATTTGTTATAATTATTGCAACAAGTAAATTAGCTTTTCCTAATTAATTTAACTTAGTGAAAGATAGAAGCAATATTAATTAAGCAACAATAATTAAGAGCATATATTTAATATGCGAGAAGATTGTTGTTGTTAAGTTAATTAAAATCTTGTTTGTTTTGTTGCTATCGCGTCTTGCAAGAAGTAAACTAAGAAATCTACTATATTTATTTAGCTTTATATTCTTTAAACAATCTAATTTTCTTACTCTATTGCGATATTTATAATAAGATATTTAAATAGTTTCTAAAAATTCAATCTTTATTGTAGAAAAGTCAAAAAGACAAATAATAAGAGTCGCAATTTATATAATGCTAAATTCTAATACTAATTTCATTGTAAAGAAAGATTATACAAACAATAATAATATCGACGAAAACAATAACAATAGTAATGCGTTAAAAGTTAAATCGCTTTTAACTTTGCGCAAGAAAAAAGCTTTCGCAACTCGTTCTATATAATCAAAGTTTTTATTAAAAATATATATCGAAACTTTTAACAAGTTTATTACAATTAAGAAAAATAAATATTAATACGTACAATAATAGTAGAGTATGTCTTGAATTTTTCTAGTTTTAAACAAACATATAAAGATATATAATTGCTTTATTCGAACAATTAAGAGATTTAAAAATAACAACTTTGATTTAGATGCAAAGATCACGCGTTAACTTAAAAAACAAAAAAATAAGCAAAATTATTTGTTGTTAATAATAGACTCTATATTGTTTGTTGCAAGCAATAAAAAGAGATAACAAAAATGTTATAATTTCGAGATAAACAATAATAGAGTTGCTTTTAAAACTTTGTTAAGAAATTTAGCATTAATACTTATTTGCGATTGTTAACAAATTTGTTGTTGTTTTTATCTTTATTAATATTTTGATTGTTGTTAACGTCTTTGTTTTTGTTATTAAGCTAATTGTTATTAACGTCTTTGTTTTTGTTATTAAGTTAAATTCTTCGACTTATTTAAGATATGCTTAAATATAGCTCAAATTAATCTTTATGTAATTAATTTCTTTATTATATTTTGTAAGATTTACAAGCACTACGTTCTCTTAGCATTGTATATTAATTTGTATAAAAACTCTTATTTTTAAATATTTTAATAGCATATATCTTTGTAACGTCTTGAAGAACTTGTATTGTTATGTCTTGCATTATAATAATTTGCATTTATTTAAATATAAATATTATACAAAAGACTTATATTGTATTTGTTAGAGAATTGTGTTGCTTATTATTGCAATGCAATATATAATATAATAAGTTGACAAGTTGTAATTACAATATTTGTTATAATTCTAAATTGTGTTTTAAGAACATTATTAATCTTTATTATTAAATTGTTTACTATATAATTGCGCTTATCGTATTTGTTTATTTTGTCTTTACATTTCTTTTTATATTAAAAATATTTACAATAACGCGAAAACTTAATAGCTTGCAAAAATTTAAAAACTTTTAAAATAAATTTAATTCGATCGAACAAAATAGACGTTCTCTCAAATTTATTATTGTTTTCTATTGTTTATATATTAATAGAGAATATTTTGCTACAATTGAAATTTGTATTTAAGTCGAAGTCAAAGCGCAAAAAACTAGTAACTAAGAATTTAAAAAAACACAAATTAAGATTAAGCGTTATTAAGTAGAAATTGTTAATAAAGAATTTTTATACTTTATTACAACAAATGCGATTTATTAATTGCAAAGTTGCTTAAAGTATATTATAACGCACATTTTTTCTATACAACGACATACTAAATTATAATATTAGCGTCGAATTCTTAGCAATTTTTAAGTCGAACTTCGATTAAATTTCTTATTTAATATTTAACAAAAAGAACAAAAACTATATTGAATTAAGATATTAAGTTAAACATATTAAACAAATTCGATTCGAAAGAAGAATTTCAACTTTAATACTAGACAAAATATAATAATATTTCAAATTCGATAATTAAACGCAAAGAAAAGTTTAATAAGAAAGAAACGTTTGCTACAAAGTAAACAATTACTTTAACATTAATTGTCTAAAGTAATTTTAGAAACTTTAGAAAACAAGCAATTAATGCGAGAAAAATAAATATCTTAATATTAGTTGCAAAGCGTAGATTAATCGCGTTGACCCAAAAATATCACGTGCAAATGCTAAGACTTAAGTCAAAAAAAAATCGAAGAATCGAATCGCTCAAAGTAGTTTAGTCGATTACTATAAGTAGTTTAGCGCGCTTCGCGCTAAACTACTTTGAGCGATTCGATTTCAAAAAATCGTTACGACTTAATCTTGACGTCGAGTCAAACTAGAGAAGTAAAATCATAACTCGACTTAACGATTAGTCTACTTAATAAGATGTAAAAGAATTAATTTTCTAGCTAGATAGAAAGTTTGTCTAAATACATAAAGTCGCGCCAAGACGCGACTTCCTCACCTAATAAGAAAATTCTTATTAGGATGAAAATGCTAGTTCATTGCGAAAATATCAATTATATCATAACAATATTTTATTAAAAGAGAAAGAAGATTAGCGTTCTTGCTAATAAGTTATAAAGATCATAAGTTATAAAGATCGTAAGTTATAAAAATAGTTATAAAGAAAATTAACGACGAAGACGATCGTTGCGACAAGATGAAATCGCGATCGCAAAAGTAGACGTTGCGATAATAGACGTTGCAAAAGCAAAAATTTCGAAATCGAATTAGAATCTAATTGTGTAAAATGCGTTTTAATAACGAAATTTTCTTCTATTAAGAAAGAAGAATTCGCTTCGATAGTAATAGTCGATGTTTTCTTAGCACTATTTAAACGACGTTAATAAACACGTTTTGCTCTAACAATCTTAGTTCGCCTTAATAATAATAAGTAAGCATTTAAGAATTTTGTTTCGTATTTCTTTATTAAGTCTATGTTGTTGCTCAATTTAGCAATATTTCTTTAAACATTTTATTTAAAGTCGTATTTCTTTCATTGTAACAAATACTATATTATCTTCTTGCTTTTGTATTTGCGAAATCGTTTATTTACTATTTATTTTATCTTATAGAATTTTTATCGCAATGTATTATCTTTTATTTTCACGAAATTAAGATAATCGAAACGTGAACGTTTGTAAGAATCTTTCGCGAAATACGATTTCAATTATGTTGTTACAAGTCTAGCTTAGAACAACGTGATATATTAACTATAACGCAACATGTAGCACGAAGTACAATTGTCTATATGTTCGACGACTTGACAAACGAACAATGCTCAACATGTTCGACGACTTAACAAACGAACAATGCTTAACATATTTAATAGCGAATTAAGCAAACAATGTTCGATGCGTTCGACATGTTCGACAACGAACGAAGCGAATAATGTTCGATATATTCGATAGCGAACATAACGAACAAAAAGAATCTTCTTTAGTATATAGATCTTCTAATACGACTTTCTTATAAATTGTATTTAATTTATTTTAAGTCTTAATTTATTATTACGATTGTTAAAGTTGCAAATTCTTGTTATCAAGTAATTGCTTGCATTGTCTAAAGACGTCTACAAATCTCTTTTATAGCATAACTTTCTCTAATATTTCTCACGAAAGTACTAGCGTAATACTTTGAACACTCTAAGAATATTTGTATTAAATTAACGCATCTCTATCTTAAGCATTAGTTTAACAACATTACGTCGACTCTTTGTTAATAAAGACGACAAAATAAGAATTAATAAACTTGACGTTTATTATAAAGATTAAATCAACCTAAAGAACTAACTTATGTAGATAAATATTTATTTCATCTTCTATCTTGTTTTAGCGAACAAGAAGACAATTTTCGCATTCACATTTCTTAGAGAAAGAGTTTAACATTAGCTTAAGTTAAACTTACGCAAGTATTTGAAAAATTATGACAAAAATTCTTGTGCGATGTTCACGAACTTCGACAATTTCAAGAAAGAGCTTCGAAGAATCTTTGAAACATTTAATAAAAAACAAATTGCGAAAAGAATAGTTTAGCATCTAATTTAACAAATCTTTGCAATAAAGTACGCAACAAAATTCTAAAAGTATATTAATTTTATCGAATAAAACGATGTCGCATTTATGACAATGTTTCGACAAGATTTCAAGAACAATCTTAAGAACGAAATTATGCGCGATAACAAATTTATTAACGATATGTTCGATCTTATCGAAGTAATTATCGATTTTAACAACAAGCTATATAAAAGAGCTATAAAAAAAAATACGATTAATCTTAAGAAAGAGTAAGAATCTTCTTTGAATTAACGATCGAATATTACTTGAAAGAATTTTGTTTTAATTAAAAGTACAATAATTTAAACTATCGTAAGCTTGCATCTATAAAACTAGATTCTACTTAACAACGCAAAAAAAAAACTCTAAAGAAAAGCAAGATAATAAATTCTAGAAAACGTGCTATTTATGTGGCAAATCGAGTCACTTCGCAAGAGATTGTCGATCGCAAAACTTAATAAATCGTTGACAAATCAATGCTATGTTAAAAGAGATATTTGATAGCTAGAACGACATTAGAAAGCAAATTGACACAAAAGCGAACACTCTTAAAACTAGATTAAACAACAATTATTGTTTGATAGAAAACTCAAATTAGTTATAGAAAGTTCTAGATAAAATATTATCAAACAAGGCACTCGCATCTACGCAAGAAGTCAATAGTGTCATTAAAAGAATATGACAAAAGAAACATCTAAGAACGTTATATTCTTATAGCTTAATTATAGACTTGAATATCGAAGACGATTAAAAGAATTTTTAAGAAATGTTAGAAGAGATTACGAAACGACTTGACGCTTTAGATAGCTTATCGAAGAAACAACAAAATAGTTAAATCGTAAATAAATGCAAGAAAGCGCTAGAAAGCGACGCCACTAAAGAAAAAGACATTTTTGACAAAATTAAACGACAATTAAATAATGTTAGTCTATCTAAATAAAAGATAAAGCAATCAAAAAGACATGCGACCCTTAGTTGAATAACTTGCTACAACAACTTATGCTAAACTTATCTAAAAAAAAAGAAAGAAGTTAATTGATTTTCTAGAAAGTTAAAGTTAATTATCTAGCAACAAAAGAAAGCTTAGCGCAAACAAGCGTTTGCAACAAAAGTCGCAACATAAAAGCAAGAAAAAGTTCAAGTTTTTTAATAAAGAGCATATCAAAGAAATGCAATATGTTAGTTCAATAGTAGCAACTAAACTTAACAACACATATATAATATTTTATCACACTAGTTAAGATCAATGATCGTCAATTTATCGCAATAATTAATTTTGATGCGATAAATAATTTTATAACTAGAGCTCTTGTAAAGAGAAAAGAGTATTTTATTCGAAAAAAGTCTAACGTTTACAATCTAGTAATTGTAGATAAAAACTCATTATTTAACAAGAATGAAAAAGTAAATAAAGAAACAAAATTACTATTGATAGCTATTTAGCAACATTACAAGAAACTAATCTTTAATATAGTGGAAATGATTATTCATAATATTGTTTTAGAAATGACTTGATTAAAGTAGCACAATTTAGAAGTTAACTAAAATACACAAGTACTTAAATTCGAACGATATAATTACGCAATTCATATTTAATCTACGCATCGACAACGTTCGATAATAGATAAAAGATAAAGTCAAAACTTGATCGCAAGATGCGAATTTACATTTTTAAAAAAGAACGATTTAATCAAGTTTAACTCGATAAACATCGACAAAGATTAACTAAATCACAAAGTTAAAATAAGTGAAAAAAATTGCGAATCTTTTAAGAGCTTTAAATTATTTAATATAGCGAAAAAATTGCTAAAGCACATATTACGAATATACAATAGTTGAAAGCATCTATTTTAAGAAGAGAAAACAATAGAGACTCTTTCTAAACATTAATCGTGAAATTATGAAATTAGATTTAAATTAGGCAAGCAATTTACGTTTGAATCTATATATGCTTTATTCAAGAAGAAGCTCGAAGTACTTCGCGAATATTTGACAAAAAATGAAAAAAAAGAATTTATTAGAAAATTTTAATCATAAATAGAATATTTAATTCTCTTTATATTTAAAAAGAACGAAACTCTTCGTCTATGTGTCGATTATCAAAAGCTAAATTATATTACGATTAAGAACTAATACTTATTATTCAATATTAGCGAACTTCAAAATCGACTATTTGAAGTCAAGTACTTTATCAAATTAAATCTACGAGAAGCGTACAACTAGATTAGAATAAAGATAGAAAAAGAGTAAAAAATAGCTTTTTGCACACAATATAAACTATACAAATACATAATAATGTTGTTCGAACTCACAAACGTCTTAACAACGTGTCAAGAAATAATTAATAATATATTACGACAACATTTGAATCGATTTGTCATAACATACTTGGACAACATCATAATTTACTCAAAAATCTTAAAAGAACATATTAATTATATTTTTAAAATATTAAAATGTTTAAATAGAAAAGACTTATATCTTAAACTAAAGAAATACGAATTTTATTAAAAAGAAATTGACTTTCTTAAATTTGTTGTAAGACAATATAAAGTACGCATAAATTCTAAAAAGCTACAAGTAATTAAAGAATAAAAATCATCTATTAATGTTAAAAAAGTGCAATTCTTTCTAAATTTTATAAATTACAATAGAAAGTTTATTAAGAACTACTTCGTTAATAAGATATCATTAACGAATTTTACGAAAAAAAATACGTCATAGATATAAGAATTTGTAAAAAAAAAATCATTTTAGAATTTTAAGCTAAAATGTTTAAGAAAACTAATACTAAGAATGTACAATTTACGATTATCAAATAAGATTAAAATTGACGCATTAAATTTAATTATCAATGTATGCTTCAATTAAAAGCATAAAAATATATAACACTTAATAACATATCTTTTAAGAAAACTCTTGTTAGTCGAACAAAATTACGATGTTTACGACAAGAAACTATTCGCTATTGTAGTCTTCTTAAAGTTATAAAGAGTATACATCGAAAAATTATTAAAACTTACAATTCTTACGAATTATAAGAATTTTGTACACTTTATTATTATTAAACAACTTAATAGAAAACAAATACAATAATTAGAACGACTTAAATAATACAAGTTCAAAATACAATATATTTTAGAAAAAGATAATAATAAAGCAAACGCACTTAACAAAAGAAATAATTATATAAAAACGAAGAAATCGTTTAATTATAACATACTTAAGATCAATAAAGACGAATCACTATTAGTTAACAAACACGAGTTGAACGTTACATTACGCATACTTCGAGACGATACAAAGAAGTTTTCAATAAAGAAAGAAAAACTCTAGATATTTATTAACAAAATCGATAAATATATAAGAGAACATCATGACGAATCATTGCAAGAACACTTGAAAATGATCAAAATTCTTTAGCTTTTACGCTAGCATTGTTAGTTTTTATAGATAAGACAAGTTGTCAAGACATATATTAAACGATGTCTTAGTTATTAGTAGAACAAACATAATACATATGCGAGCTATGGCGAAATTCAATATTAGAAATTATTTAAGTCGTTATAGAATAAAGTTACAATAAACTTTATTATTAAGTTGTCTAAGTCGACGAATTTAGCAACTAGAGACAAATATAATTTAATATTAATAATGATTAACAAACTTATCAAGTATTTATATATTATCGCATGTAAGAAAAAGTTCATCGTAGAACAACTAAAATACATTATATTAAATCGACTTATACGATATTATAATATATTTAAAGAATTAACTAGTGATAGAGACAAGCTCTTCACGTCTAATTATTGGAAGACGTTTCTCTCAAAGTTAGATATAAGACTTCGAATGTTCATTGTCTATCACTTAGTTACGAATGATTAAATAGAACAAACAAATTAAAGTTTGAAGCAATATCTAAGACACTACGTTAACAATACTTATAGCAATTAAATATTACTTTTATCTATGACACAACTAGCATTAAATGCAAAAGGTTTTAGATATTACTAAGATAACTTCGTTCTTCGTCAACTATAACAAAGAATTTAATCTCTTTAGAAAAGAGCGAAAGCATCTATTGACGCAATCAATTATCGAAAGAGTAGCAACGCTAAAAAAGGTACACGACAACATCTCGATAATGCAAAAAAGATTAATTAAGTACTAGAATAAAAAACGAAAAACGACATCTTAACTAAAAAAGAAAAATAAGATTTATTTTTTTACAAAAAATTTTAAGACAAGGAAGTTAAGCAAGAAATTAAATCATATTAAGATCGAATCGTTTCTCGTTAAAAAAATTAAGAAATTAATCAATTATAAACTTGAATTACTTAAGAACGTTAAAGTATTTCTAGTATCTTATATCTCATTATTAGAACTAGTCGACTCTAGTACGTCTATATAGAAAACATTTCATTACAAAGCTTAGAAAGAAAGTTAATACAAAGTGAAAAAAAATTTAAAGCAACAAGATTAAAACTACTTAATTAAGTAAAAAGAATACTTTATCTTAAAGAACATATAAGAACTTAAGAAGAATCTTAATAATTGCTATGATCTTATCTAGAGATTTCATCAACATTCGAAAAATCATTTAGCATAGCGAGAAATAACTAGAAGACAAGAGATGACTTAACAAGAGCATTCGTAACAAAATAATTGAAAAACTTAGAAGCATTTAACTTCTTTATTCTTAACAATAAGCATTGTGTCTTTCATTTCGTCTTCGCATTAATCTTTTTTAGAATTTCCTTATTTCGTAGCAATCGAATTATGACGATTGTTAATAGAGCTTCATCTTTAACGATCTTGACAAAAAGATTTTCTCTATTGTGATCGAAAGAAAATCAAGACATGTTTACGCACAATTTGATCGCACGAACACATTTCGAACACTTCAAATAAGACGAGAAGTCTTTCGTAGCGATACAAAAATAACTAGAGAAAGAGTAGCGTTTATAGGCAATATTTATTAATATGTCGTAGTGTTCGATTTCGAATGCAATACGAAGACGACTTTGTTGTTAACAAGACATAATAAGAGACGTTTAACTTTCAAGACGAAAATCTTTAAGAAAAAAACTAATGTTACGAGCCTAGTTCGAAACAAGATGATATATTAATCACAACGTAACATGTAGCACGAAATACAATTATCTACATGTTCGACGACTTAATAAGCGAACAATGCTTAACATGTTCGACAACTTGACGAACGAACAATGCTCAACATATTCGATAGCGAGTTGAGCGAACAATGTTCGACGCGTTCGACATGTTTAACAGCGATCAAAGCGATCAATGTTCGACATGCTCGATAGCGAGCATAGCGAACAAGAAGAATTTTCTTTAGTATATAGATTTTTTAACACGACTCTCTTATAAATCGTATTTAATTTATCTTAAGTCTTGACTTATTTTTAGCATTAGCGAACGCGATAATTTCGCTAATTTCGACGTGATATTCTAGACGACGATTGCTAAGATTATCGATAATGAATTCGATAAAACGATCGTATAATAATAAGAATGCTTTTTTGATCTTAAAGTCGTAAATAATTTTTATAAACGACACTTCTATAATAGTATTAGAACAATTATTTAGCTGCGTTTGCAAGAAAGACAAGACTTATCATTAATTAATATTTGAATTGCCAATAATCAAATATTGAAATGCGATTTCCACGATTTAATTTGATCGTTTCAATAAATTATTGATCTAAGAATAATATGTCGTGCTAATTAATAAAAAGATTTTAAATAATCGAAATACTTCGTTTCAAAACTTAAAAATAAATTTAGAATCTCTATTAAAAATAATTGCTTCTAAAATGTCTTAGTTCGTAGATTAAAGACGTACGATTACTTTTCTAGCTTAAACGACAATAACGTTCGTGAAATGTTTTGCTATTAATAATAATTAACAAGAGAATTTGTCGATAATAGTAAGAAGACAATCGTATTTCTTCGATAATTTTATTACGAAATTTATAACGATAGTATAGAACGAATGCGATGTTATAAAGATAAACATAAATTCTTCGTAAAACGCATAACTATTACGCTAGTACTTTCGTGAAGATATTAGAGAGAATTATATTATGGGAGAGATTTGTAGACGTCTTTAGACAATGCAAGCAATCACTTGATAACAAGAGTTTGCAACTTTAGCAATCGTAACAATAAGTCAAGACTTAAAATAAATTGAACACGATTCATAAAAGAGTCGTGTTTCGAGATCTATATACTAAGAGATCATTAATGCTTTTCCTGCTCTTTTGGTAGAGCTAGTAGAGCATTGCTCCCCATGCTCCCCTAATAGAGTTAATAGAGCATTGCTTCTTATGCTTTCTTGATAGGGCTAATAGAGCATATGTAGATATTCGTTCTTTGTACTACACTCTTGCGTACTTCATATATTGCTTAGCTCGTAACACTATTTCTTTTCTTTAAGTCTTTCGTCTCGAAAGCAAACTTTTGTTATGCTTCGAATCAAATTATCTTCTTACAATCGTCGTTTAATTTAGCTAACTAAATTGAATATTCTTATCGTTAAAATGCGTCTCTATTATCGTTGCAATCGCCTTAACAAGACTTGTCGTATTTAGAAAGATTCGAAGAAGTGTATAAAATATATTAGAAAGAACTATTCTTGCGACTTGACTCTCTTGAATATCGCACGATGACGTCGTTTCGAAACACAACGAAAGATTTTTAAACAACAACTTCGAAATGCGATGCTAAAACACAAAGAGATACAAACGAAAGAGAATCGCTTGCTCTCTTAGCTCGAATATGTGAAAGACGAACAACAAACGATAATTAATAGAGAACTTTAAAATCTTGAAGAAATCGCTTCTTTAATTAATGAGTCTATGAATAAGTTTCTTTTGAAGCTTCTTATTGATGTCGCTTTGAAACAAATTGTTTTTTTCAATTTCGAAAGTAGCTAGTTCTTTATTTTCTTGACTTCTTTTGATGAAAGTCTAGAGATGCTTGCTAGTGCTATTGTCGAAGAAATTGCTTTAACTTGTTGTGACACTTCGTTAAGTTCTTAATGAGTTCTCATGTATTCTTTAAGATAAAATACTTCTTTCATTTGAAAAAATACTTTTGATCTTCTTGTTGTAAGATTTTCTTAATCTTAAATTGTTTCTTTTTTTGTGAATGAAAATAAAATATATTCTATAAAGACGTAATTGAATTTACTAATTTCAACAATAAGATATAAAATACTAAAAATACTTTGGCGTTCTTGAATAAGTCGAGTTCGTAATTGACTAATTTTTTGATCTTCTTAACGAGAAACGATTCGACTTTGATATAATTTAATTTTTTGCTTTACTTTTTTGTCTTAAAATTTTTCGTAAAAAGATATATTTTATTTTTCTTCTTTAGTTAAGATATCGTTTTTCGTTTTTTATTTTAATACTTGATCGATCTTTCTTGCATTTTTAAGATGTTGTTGTGTATTCTTTTTAGTGTCGCTATTTTTTCGATAACTAATTGTGCTAATAGATGCTTTCGCTCTTTTTCGAAGAGATTAAATTCTCTATTATAATTGACGAAGAATGAAGTTATCTCAATGATATTCGAAATCTTTGCATTTAGTGCTAGTTGTGTCATAGATAAAAGTGATACTTAATTGCTATAAGTATTGTTGACGTAATGTTTTAGATATTGCTTTAAACTCTAGTTTGTTCGCTCTATTTAATTATTCGTAATTAAGTAATAGACAATGAACATTTAAAGTCTTGTTTCTAACATTAATATAAATGTCTTTTAATAATTAGACGTGAAGAGCTTGTCTTTGTTACTAGTTAATTCTTTAAATATATTATGATATCGTATAAGTTGATTTAATATAATGTATTCTAATTGTTTTGCGATGAACTTTTCCTTGCATGCGATAATATGTGAATACTTGATAAGTTTGTCAATTATTATTAGTATTAAATTATATTTGTCTTCAATTGTTAAATTCGTCGATTTAGACAACTTAATAATAAAGTTTATCGTAACTTTATTTCATAACGATTTAGATAATTTCTAATATTAAATTTCGTCATAATTCGCATGCGTATTATGTTTGTTTTGTTAACAATTAAGACATCGTTTAATGTATGTCTTGACAACTTGTCTTATTTGTGAAAATTAATAATGTTGACGTAAAAGCTAAAGGATTTTGATTACTTTTAAGTGTTTTTGCAATGATTTATCATGATGTTTTCTTATATATTTATCGATTTTGTCGATAAATATTTAGAGTTTTTCTTTCTTTATTGAAAATTCTTTTGTATCGTTTCGAAGTATTCGTAATGTAGCATTTAGCTCGTATTTGTTTGTCAATAATGATTTGTTTTTGTTAATCTTAAGTATGCTATAATTAAACGATTTCTTCGTTTTTATATAATTATTTCTTCTATTAAGTGCGTCTACTTTGTCGTTATCTTTGTTTAAAATATATTGTATTTTAAATTTGTATTATTTGAGTCGTTCTAATTATTGTACTTGTTTTTTGTTAAGCTATTTAATAGTAATAAAGTGCACAAAATTTTTATAATTCGTAAGAATCGTAAGTTTTAATAATTTTTCGATATATACTCTTTATAACTTCAAGAAAGCTACAATAGCGAATAGTTTCTTGTCGTGAACATCATAATTTTGTTTAATTAATAAAAGTTTTCTCAAAAAATATGTTATTAAGTGTTATATGTTTTTATGCTTTTGATTAAAGCATGCATTGATAACTAAATTTAATGCGTCAATTTCAATTTTACTTAATAATCGTAAATCGTACATTTTTAATATTAATTTTTTCAAACATTTTAGCTTAAGATTCTAAAATGATTTTTTCTCTATAAATTCTTATACTTATGGCGTATTTTTCTTCGTAAAATTCGTTAATGATATCGCGTTAACAAAGTAATTTTTGATAAAATTTTTGTTATAATTTATGAAATCTAGAAAGAATTGCACTTTCTTAACATTAATAGATAATTTTTATTCTTTGATTGCTTGTAGTTTTTCGAGATTCATGCGTACTTCGTGTCGTTCTACGACGAATTCAAGAAAGTCAATTTCTTTTTAATGAAATTCGCATTTCTTTGATTTAAGATGTAAGTTTCTTTTATTTAGACATTCTAATACTTTGAAAACATAACTAATATGTTCTTTCAAAAATTTTAAATAAATTATGATGTCGTTCAAGTATGCTATAACAAATCGATTTAAATATTGTCGTAGTATATCATTAATTATTTCTTGATACGTTGTCGAAACGTTTGTGAGTTCGAACGACATTATTGTGTATTTGTATAGTTTATATTGTGTGCAAAAAGTTGTCTTTTACTTCTCTCTTGTTTTTATCCTAATTTGATTGTACGCTTCTCGTAAATCTAGTTTGATAAAGTACTTAACTCCAAATAGTCAATCTTGAAACTCATTAATATTAGATAGTGGATATTGATTCTTAATCGTAATATAATTTAACTTTCGATAATCAACATATAGACGAAGAGTTTCGTTCTTCTTAAATATAAAGAGAATCGAGTATCTTGTCTATAATTGGAATTTTTTAATAAATTCTTTTTTTTTCATTTTTTGCCAAGTATTCGCGAAGTACTTCGAGCTTTTTCTTGAATAAAACATATATAAATTTAAACGTGAACTACTTATTTAATTTAAGTTTAATTTCATAATTTCACGATTAATGTTTAGAAAAAGTCTTTGTTGTTTTCTTTTCTTAAAATAGATGCTTTCAATTGTTATATATTCGTAATATGTGTTTTAGCGATTTCTTCGTTGTACTAAATAATTTAAGACTCTTAAAAGATTCGCAATTTTCTTCACTTATTTTGACTTTATAATTCGATTAATTTTTGTCGATGCTTATCAAGTCGAACTTGATTAAATCGTTTTGTTTCGAAAATGCAAATTCGCATCTTGCGATCAAGTTTTAACTCTATCTTTTATCTATTATCGAACGCTATCGATGCGTAGATTGAATGTGAATTGCGTAATCACATCGTTCAAATCTAAGTACTTGTGTATTTTAGTTAACTTTTAGATTGTGTTGCTTTAATCAAGACATTTCTAAAACGATATTATAAGTAATTATTTCCACTATATTAAAGATTAGTTTCTCGTGATGTTGCTAAATAGCTATTGATAGCGATTTCGTTTTCTTATTTACTTTTTCATTTTCGTCGAATAATGAGTTTCCATTTGCAATTATTAGATTGTATGCGTCAAACTTCTTTTAAGTAAAGTACTTTTTTCTCTCTACAAGAGCTCTAGTTATAAAATTATTTGTCGCACTAGAATCGATCATTGTAGTGAGTCGACAATCATTGATCTTAACTAATGTGATAAAGTATTGTGCGTGTGTTATTAAGTTTAATTGCTATTGTTAAGCTAACATATTGCATTTCTCTAATATGTTCTTTATTAAGAAATTTGAACTTTTCTTTGCTTTTGTGTTGCGACTTCTATTACAAACATCTATTTGTACTAAGCTTTCTTTCATTGCTAAATTGCTAACTTTAACTTTCTAAAGAATTAGTTGACTTCTTCTTTTTCTTCTAAGTAAGTTTAGCATAAGTCGTCGTAGCAAACGATTTAATTAAGTGTCTTATGTTTCTTTGCTTTCTTTATTTTTTGTTTAGATAGATTAACACTATTTAGTTGTTGTTCGATTTCGTTAAGAATATTCTTTTTTATAATGGCATCGCTTTCTAGCGCTTTCTCGCATTTGTTTACGATTTGATTAATTTGTTTTTTCTTCGATAAACTAGCTAAAGTCTTAAGATAATTCATGATGTCTTTTATGCATTCGTGAAAGTCTTTCTAGTTATACTCTTCGTTTAAGTTAATAATTAAGCTATAAGATTTAATAGTTTTCTTAAGTGTTTAATTGACTTTTTGCGTAGATGCGAGTGTCTTGCTTAATAATGTTTCATTTAGAACTTTCTATAATTGATTTAGATTTTTTATCAAATAGTAGTTGTCGTTCGATCTAGTCTTAAGAGTGTTCGCTTTTGTGTTAATTTGCTTTCTAATGTCGTTTTAGCTATCAAGTATCTCTCTTAACATAGTATTGATTTGTTGGCGATTTATTAAGTTTCGCAATCGACAATCTCTTGCGAAGTGACTCAATTTGCCACATAAATAGCACGTTTTTTAGAATTTGTTATTTTGCTTTTTCCTAAAATTCTTTTCTTTACGTTGTTGAATAAAGTTCAATTTCATAGATGTAGACTTACGATAATCTAGATTATTGTACTTTTGATTAAAACGAAATTCTCTCGAATAATATTTGATCGTTAATTCAAAGAAAGTTTTTGTTCTTTCTCGTAATTAATTATATCTTTTTTTCATAACTCTTTCATACAACTTGTCGTCGAAATCGATGATTACTTCGATAAAATCGAACATATCGCTAATGAATTTGTCATTGCGTATAATTTCGTTCTTAAGATTGTTCTTGAGATCTTGTCGAAACATTGTTATAAGTGCGACATCGACTCACTTAATAAGATTAGTATACTTTTAAAATCTTGCTACGTACTTTGTTGCAAAGATTCGTTAAATTAGATGCTAAATTACTTTTTTCGCAATTTGTTTTTCGTTAAATGTTTCAAAGATTCTTCGAAGTTTTCTTTTGAAGTTATTGAAGTTCGTGAACATCGCACGAGAATTTTCGTCATAATTTTTCAAATACTTGCGTAAGTTTAGTTTGAGCCAATGTTAAACTCTTTCTTTAAAAAATGTGAATGCGAAAATTGTCTTCTTGTTCGCTAAAACAAGATAAAAGATGAAATAAATATTTATTTACATAAGTTAGTTCTTTAGACCAATACGATCTTTATAATAGACGTTGGGTTTGTTAATTTTGATTTTGTCGTCTTTATCAATAGAGAGTTGACGTAATGCTAATGAGCTAGTGCTTAGAATAGAAGCGCGTTGATCTAATACAAACATTCTTAGAGTGTTCAAAGTGTTACGCTAGTACTTTCGTGAAGATATTAGAGAGAGTTATATTATAAGAGAGATTTGTAGACGTTTTTAGGCAATGCAAGCAATCACTTAATAACAAGGATTTGCAACTTTAGCAATCGTAACAATAAGTTAAGACTTAAGATAAATTGAACACGATTTATAAGAGAGTCATGTTTCGAGATCTATATACTAAGAGATCATTAGTGCTTTTCTTGCTCTTTTAGTAGAGTTGATAGAGCATTGCTTTCTATGCTCTTCTAATAGAGCTAATAGAGCATTGCTTCCCATGCTTTCCTAATAGAGCTAATAGAGCATATGTAGATATTCGTTCTTTGTACTACACTCTTGCGTACTTCATATATTGCTTGACTCATAACAATGACGTTTAATTTAATTTATCTAATACGACGAACAATGTTTAGTGTAAGTACAAAGCTTTCTTAGTAATCGTAAAATGTAAAGAATTTCTAAGATTTAAACGTGACATTAATAAGTTCTAATATAATGATTCTTATTGTGCGATTGTCGAAATATTTTTTCTTCGAAAGTCTTAAGAATGCATAGTTTGTTCTTGTTATTAACGATATAGTAAACAAGATCGTTTTCGAGTTAAAAATAAACGTCGATGCGAAGTTTCTTAAAAACGAAATCTTTATCTTTATAATCAATATCTAAGATTAAAACATTTGATCGCTTCGCTTTTGCGCAATTCTATAATTCTTTTAACATAAAGATAATTCTTTGTTATGACTTTTTCTTAGCGTATTTATCAAGAATCTTCTTCTTGAACTTTGTTAATATAACGATAATCGTGCTTTAATAAACATATATCTAATTCAATATCTTAGAATTCTTAATGTCATCATAATAAATGTCGAGATTAAGTGCTTTAATATTATTATTCTTTGCTTTTATAGCAAATTTCGTAGTCGATAATCTAAAAAGTGCGTTCGAAATAATGTGTTACTTGTCAAGATAATATTTTACATTTAGTTGAAATTGCGACAAGTAAGTAGAGACTCAAATTAATCGCAAATTAAATTTGTTAATACTATTAAAAATCAAGATAATTTGTCGTACAATTAAGAGATTAACGATATAATTAATAAAGACGATCGTGATTTTAAATACGATCTCAATTATGTGTCGCATTCTCTTTATCATTTATACTAGTTTAATTATCTTAAGCTTCGTAGACTAGTAACGAGATTCTGCGTCGTTAAGTAAACAATTAAGAAATAAAATCGATTTCACATTTCTTCGAGTTAACTTTTTCGAATTGACGTCTTTCTTTAGATAATATATTATTGCTTTAAACTCGCGTTTCTTGAAAGCATTTATGTCAATGTAAATCATTCGATCGCGATCAAAATGCATTAAAAAGTTAACATAAGAAAACAATTCTTATAATTGACGATAAACATTCAATTTCTTATTGATCGAGAATTTTAGAATCGTTCTTTAACTATATAGTTTTCGCGTTCAATTCTTATTTGACAATAATAATCGAATAAGTATTATCTTTTTTCGTTGCAAGACTTTGAATTTTTGCGCGTAATATAATATGTAATTGCGAAATTATTTAGTTAAATTAAGATAAAGTTCTAGATCGATTAAAGTAAAGAAAAAATCGAAACGCTTAATAACGTTAATCTTGTTCATGATAGCGATAAGATCGAAAGCATTTATCTTTTGTTCAAGAAAAGTAACGATAGAATATTTGATAAATGACTTCTTTGATAATAGAGTGATTTCTTTCAAGTTGAGCAATTTAAATATAATGTGAAGATGTTGAACGTAATTTTCGAAAGTTTTATTAAATATAATTATGTTATTCACGTATATACGTGCGAAATAACAATAAGAACGCAACATATTGTCTATTTGACGTTGCACGTACAAAGAGAAATTCTTAAATTTTATAATAATAACATTGAATTGTTTCTAATTGCGATGTAAGATAACGACGAGCTTTCTTCAATTATTCATTCTTATACATTATTGATAAAAAAAGTCTATTACGTTAATCATAGTAATATAGTTACATTTAAATACTTATGACGTGATATTTAATTGCAACGACAACGAATAGAAATTAGTAATTGTAATCTTATTAAAACTTCTAATATTTATGATCACACATCTTTTACGTTCGAAATCTTTTTTTAAACGTTCTATAATACATTATATTACGAAAACAAATTATTTGAACTAAATTAATTAAGTAGTAAATTGTATACGATCTTAAGAATGCAATTTGTCGAATTTCTTGTTCACGAATTCTTAATTCGTAGATCTTAAAGAATATATCTTAGTCGCGTTAATCTTAATAACATCAAACTTAAAAGTAATAAACATTCAATATTCTTCTAAAATGTCGATCGTTCTATCGATATTTTATTATAACAAAAGATATAACTTTGCAATTGCGAAAAACTAATTTCTAATTACTTGAGTGAAATTATAATTTATAAATCGTAAATCTTATCGAAATAATAAATTTTGTCGCTTCGATAACACGAGAAATCAAAGAGAATGTTGCGATAGACTCTAGTTGTGCTTTCATAAAACTAGTGATAAAATCATAATATTCTAACACAACATTATGAGAGAAAGAATCGAGAAACTCTATTACGACAACGAAAGCGTTGACGTTCAAACGAAGAATTTTCTTTACTTATGAACAATCTAATTTTGTCGCCAAATAATTATACTTTGCGACGATAGCGTAACAATTCTCTTCTTCGTATTTCTAAATCGTACTTAGACAAGAATTTTTTTCAATAATAACTATCTTGTTTGTGATGTTGTTAATTTGAATCGCACATATATTAACATTAATAATATGTAAAAGTATTTCATTATCGTTAGATTTAAATCGCGTGAAATTCTAAATATAGAGCAAGAATATCAAATCTTGTTCTTAAGAAAACTCGATTTTATCGCAAAGACAAATCGAAACGAAAATAATAATATGTGCAAATACTATAATAATAGTAAATGCTTATATTATGCGATTTATCTTGTTCTTAACTAAAGTTACAATTATAAGAATCGTTATATCTTTGCAATTGTTAATAACAAAAAGTTTCTTCTTATAGTTAAGATTTATCTTTTGTGATTTTAGAATGTTAAACTTGATAAAAAGATTTGTCTTTAAATCGTTTATTACATGAACTTAAGCTCTAAGTTTATCGCAAATAGAGACATTTCTTAATTTGTTATATATAGTAATTTAAATCTTAACGTATTTTGAAAAGAATAGTATAACATTTTTAATATTGCAAACTCTAATTAAGTGCGTCATTTACTTTATAACAATAGCGAATGTTTGTTTACGAAGAAATTCGCAATCGATAATTGACATTGTGCATCTAAAGTTAAAAGTAGCATTATCGAATTTTTTATTAATTTTAACGACGATATTATTTTGCTAAATCGCATCAATTGTACTCTTAACAATAATATATTGTTATAATCGAAAATCCATCTTCTTAAATGTATTAAGAGAAACGTCTAAATAGAGCATTTTATCAAGATATGCTTCGATAATGTCGAGATCTACTTCGATAATCTTTTGATCTTCGTTTAACGATTTAATTTTGCAAATTTAAAGATGTTTATAAAGCTTATTTTTAGACAAGAATTTCTCTCTACATCGTTTGCAAATAGAATTTCGAAAATAGAATTTCAAGATTTGAAGAAAAAAGAATTCGACGTTATAATTGAAAGATTTTTCTTTCTTAATATTCTAATCATAATAATCGTAGCTCGTTTTGTCGATAAAAACAAATTTATCGTACTTGTATTTCTTGTTTGCGTAATATTTTTTTTAATCGTTATTATATTCTTCAAATCTCGCATTAAGATTTTTGTTCTTATTTATTTTATCGTAATACGCACGTTATAATTGTTGCAAGAAATATTTTTCTTGCGAACATTATAATTACGTTTAATTATTGTATTCTTAGAAGAAACGAAAGAAAGTTTGTGTCTAAAACTTATCTAACGCATTTTAAGAATTTGCTTAAATAGATCGTAAAGAATTTTTAAATAATTGATTTCGCTTAGTTAAAGCGAATTGCGATTAACTTTGCGATTAGTTTCGATTTAATCTACTTTAATAGTTTTGATATTTATTAAACAACTAAGACTAACGTTGCTATTGTTGTAAGACTTAATAAGCAAGATTCTATTATAACAAGAAGAAATTTTCGATTAATCGAAATTAATAGAAAGTAGAAAATTGAGCTCGCGAAAAATTGAAATTGTTAGAATTGTTAGAAATTTCGTAATTATTATCGCGATACTTGTTGTATTAATTTTGGTCGTAAGATCAAGAAACGAAATTGTTAAAACAATTATTAAAATTTTCTTAATTTCATTGATTTTTAGCTTGTGCTACGTGTATCGTGTCTCGATGTCTAGCACTCAAAACTCATTAAATTTTCTTCTTGATATTTATTTCTATTATAAAGAAATTTATATTCGTAATGACATTAAGAACGTCGAGATCTCTTCGAAATTCAAAATCAAAATTATTGTAAATAAGAAAAATCTAATTATATACGAACATCTTCGTTAATCGCGTTGTTCTAATAATGACTTAAGCGTATTCGATAGATTTACGACGACAACGAACATCGTTCATAGTATATTGCTCTCTTGTTACGATAACAAAAGCAATAAATGACGATTTCTTTCATCGTTTAAGTAGCAATCTAGATTAGTGCTCAATTTCTTCATTATGCTTAATAAAGAACTTTTGTTTCTTAATAAGAATAAAAGTATATTACTTTAACGCGATTTTTCGAAGACAAATGTAAAGATTATTTTTTATCATTTTTGCATTTTTAATAGTTGACATATTCTTGATGCGTTCGATAAACACGTATACGTTGCGAAAATACATATTTTTCTTGACATGTTCAATAGCGAAAGCAATAATTGTCGTTTTTTCATCGTAATAAGAATTAAAGAAGTCGATTTTCGTAACATTTTATTTGTTAACTTCCTTATCGTTAACGCTAATATTATTGACAAAGCTAGTAGAATTGAGAGAATCTTGCGATCTCGTAGAATTGGGCGTGATATTTCTTGCTCTCATAAAAGTTTAAAGAGCATTTCATTGTTATTTCGTAAAATTGATCTCTTCTTAATTCGACATAGTTGTTGTTAACGACGATGTAAATGTGAGTTTCTAAAAAGTGATTTCTAATTTGATTGCTTTCGTAGTAAAAATATTAAAAGCACTAAATTTCTTTATCGTAATAGATTTCTCGATAGATAAGATTATTAGACGATTAATTAAATTTAAATTCAATATCGAAAGATAACGTTCATTCTACTATTTAGACGAAGTCGATAAAGTAGATATCGAAGTAATTTTGATAAAGTAATTCTTACGAGATAAAGTAATTATATTTAATCGAAATGATGATCTTTTTATAGAAGATTTTATAGAAGATTAGTCGAATTTCTTTTAAGTATTATAAACTATTACAAAGATTTTAATGTCTTAAATAAAACGATTACAATTAATCGTTCACTCAATAGAATAGAAAGACGATTTAGCGAAATGTGATCAAGTAATTGTACAAGTCGTAGAAGAATTAACTACTTTTGCGAGTCGAAAACTATTAATAACTACGATGTAAATTGTTTTTTTTGTCTTAAGAATATTCTTAGAGAGAAAAGTTTGTTCAAAAGAGTTAAGAAAGTCTTTAATTTAATACGTTGCTATACAAATCTTATTAAGATAATGAAAAAAAATTATCGTAATCGTAAGAAATGCTTTAATAAAAAATTATTATAAACAAAACAAAAACAAGATAGAAAAAGATTGTTACAACAAATTGTGAACTTTTGAAGAACAATAATAACAATTAGTTATTAATGTATAAGTAGATAGTAATTATAATGTTGTACTTAAAGTTAATGATAATAGACAAAACTATTATTTAATGCGTTAAAATTATTAATTAATAAGATGTAAAAGAATTAATTTTTTAGCTAAATAAAAAGTCTATCTAAATATATAAGATCGCGTTAAGACTAGATTAATTGCGCTAATCCAAAAATGTCACGTACAAATATTAAGACTTAAATTAAAAAAAATTCGAAGAATCGAATCGCTTAAAGTAGTTTAGTCGATTACTATAAGTAGTTTAGCGCGTTTCGCGCTAAACTACTTTGAGCGATTTGATTTCAAAAAATCGTTACGACTTAATCTTAGCATCGAGTCGAATTAAAGAAGTAATATTATAATTTAACTCGACGATTAATTTAATCAAGACGCGACTTTCTTATCTAATAAGAAAATTCTTACTAGAATGAAAATGCTAGTTCATTGCGAAAATATTAATTATATCATAATAGTACTTGTAAGCATTATAAATTGTTTTGTACAATTAAGTATAACTAGCGTTCTTCAACTTAATATTAATTATAAAAAATATTATTTTTCTCTTTTCTTTATTAACAATTGTTAATTTTCTTGTATTAATTTTCTTCTTTAAAGAATTTGCACAATTTTAGTATTAAATTGCAAGAAATTTATATAAATATATATTACTTTGTTTAGCATTATATTTAAAGTTATTTTTATTAATTATATACTTTAAGACAAAAGTTGTACATTTAATCTTATTTTTTATATTAACTATATAAAGTTAACATAAACGTAAATTAATTTATATAAAAGAGTTTTTATTTAAGATAAAATTGCAATAAAATATTCTCTAATTGTTATTAAAGCAATTTGCGTATATATTATTATAAAAGTTTGCAAAAAAACAATAAGTACAAAGTTTCTTTTTGTTATTGCAACAATATATACAAGTAGTATTACTCTTATATATAATATTTGCACGTAATTATAATATAATTAATTCGACAATAATTAAGCGAATTTAATTTTGTACAAATTAGCAACAAAGTATATATTATACAAATAAATTCTTATATTATCTTTTTTACTAGAGTTAAAAAGCGTAATAGCATATTGTTTACAAATAATATATAAGTAAATTGCGCAATAGTAACAAGAATTTGTGTTATCTTAATATAATAAATCTTAAATTCTATTAAAGCTTTGTTCTTTATTGCGAGTTTGTTATAAATTATGCAATTCTTTATTTCGAAGTTATTCGAGTAAGTTTTAATAATAAGAAATTCAAGTTTTTCGAACTTATCTTTATTGAGTAATGTCGATTGAGTTATTGTAGTAGATTGTAGAATTTCGCTAAGCAACTTGTACAACTTGCTAGAAATATGTAGCGAAGAGCAAAGATACGTAGTAGATTGCTATCAAGTCGCAAAGCGAAGCAGGAGCTATTGTACGCAATGCAATTAGCAAAGAACTATCAAGAAGACATATCAACCTATACTAGAAGATACAGTCTAGACAAAGGATGTGGGGAGGGACAAGACAAAAACAGAAAGTAAGGTGGAATCGTACGTCCGTATGACAATGGGCATCGGCGGACGCTATCCCCTTGCATACTTCGTCGTAGTTCTTGGGCGGTTTCGGAAGATCACTGTGATTACATTAGCGAGATAGAGCGCTGACCTTGATTCTACTTGCTATCTCTCTTGGTCCATCACGATACTTGGAAGTAAGTGACGATTTCCGTACTCTTCACTGAAGTCTTGAGCACCTTTCACGGATAGAACGCGCGCAGTCGAGCCTCCTCTGCAGTTTTTCTCCGCGGTAATGCTGCGAGGCACACAAAGGTTCGTGACATCTGCGACCAAGACTCTCAAAGAGGTCGAAGAGAGAGCCAGCTTGCTTTATCTTACCAGTCTCGTCGTTGCAATTTCCCTAAACGGATAGAAATAGTCCCTTCTTATGCTATTATCGATCTGCACTGATCGCTATCTGGGCTTGGAGAGTAGTTGTCTCTTCGACGATCCACCAATATAGAATGAGATTGGCTTTTGTTAAAGTAGTATTGTAGTAGAAATGTTTCAAAGGTTTGTGAAAACCGTGTCAAAACCTACCTAAATAACCAAACCCGCGACCTTCTCGCTCCAACCATTGAAGTGCGTCGTTTCAGCCCTTATTCAGATCGCACAACAACACGATTATTTATTGTTCCGGTCTGGGTATTATGTCATGGACTACCTACCCGTCTCAATGCATCTTTCAGCCTTTAGCAGAATCTTTAAGAGCTCGCTCTTCCCCCTTTCTGGGCAGCTTGAGAGCCTTTTCGCATTGAGTCTTCAAGTGCTGAATGAAAAGCAGCAGCCGAGGCGGTTTATTCCTGTCTTTCATAGCTTCTAACGAACACGACAGTTTCGATGGTAAGTGATGTTTCGGCGTTAAGGTACTGCTTATAGAAATTTCTTCGAATCAATGTTTGTTTGAACTATTACTAGGACTTGGACAGATGAGAATTGGACGACTTGATACGAACTGTGGTGTCCGAAAGGGTGTAGCGGGGAGGGATGGTCTCAAGTTCACAAGTCCAAGCTGTCTTGAGTGATGCTTTGATAGATTGAAGAATACCTGACCTCAGCTCCTTCACCCGTCCTCGTCATTTTCGTTCTTCTATTCGGTCCGTGAGGCTGATCATAGGGAGTTTGAACTTCATGATCCGGTCCGATCGTAGAGTAGGTCTCTGAGACCTGATCATCGAGGTTTGTGAGCCGATATAGCTTTGAGCTCCGGTCGTTATGCCTAAGAGTCCTAGTCAGCAGACCACGGTGGTACAGCGCAAGCTCGAAGAACAAGCTCGTCTGCAGTCGTGGACAGCCAATATTTCGGACGCAAAGTATCAAGTGCCCCTCGTAGATCACTGTCTGGGAGTTGACAGATCATGGCAATATCTGTGAACAGGCAGAGATTTGGTTGTTGGCTCAGTGGTAGGGCCAGAGCATAGACACTCTCCTGTTCTATCAATGGTAATCGCCCCAAGTGTAGATCGTAGTTCGACTACAACACCGCCTCTGCTCGAGATAGAGAAAAGGAATACTGGGTCAGTAAAAGACTTCGAGACATATGGTAGATCTGTCAAGTGATAGAATATACCTTGTACAGAATGCCAGCTCATCGTCCGGAGATTGAGATCCTGTTTCTATTATTATTGACGGTTGATATGCTTTCGATGCTCTTTTTGACTCACTGCCTCCGAGTGGGTATTTTCCCAGGATTGTATGCCGATCCCGCCCGCCAAGTCCATTTTCTGTGAAGCTCATCGCCCGAAGCTCGAATAGGAACAGGTATGTTAACGAGCATCTGTTAGATTCGTGTGCACGAAGTCTTATGTAGAAGTAATCTATTCGATGTCCATAATGGCTGTCAAGTCCAGAGCCTTGGGTGGTATACATGGTATACATGCTGGGATTTCAAGGACAGTGGAGTGTTTGATCGGGGTGGCTGATAGACATTCCCCTTGCAAACCTTAGGGTCGATTAGAAGCTAACAATAATCGCAAGAGGACAATAAAGATTCTGAGTCCACGATTTCTTCACTCTTGATGCTTGACACCGAAAGCGTCATAAGCCTCTCTCGCAGTCTAGACCTAGGATCTTTCGGTTCTTCCTCTTTGTTGAGGTCAAGAGTCGTCGACAAGTCGTTCTATAAAAAGTTTTTATCGATAGGTAAACAAAATATGGAGAATAGTCTATCATGGTAGATTGATAGTGATCATCGATTCTGAGCGTTGTAGGCATATGTATCTGCAGAATGCAAATTTCTGCCTGGACGCAATATTTGCGATAAGCCCGGATGTTGCGGCTGAGCTGAGTTGTGATTCCTGTCTATCATGCCGCCCTGCCCTTGGGCCACTCACTATAATACACGTGAAGATGCTTTTTGGCTCAAGTGACGGCCTGCCTTCCTTACTTGATTACCACTCGAGGTAGCGGCGGCGGAGGCGCTGGCATCTCCGTCTTTTCCCACCTTCTCTGGGAGAACGCAGACCATTGCCCAAATTCTTGGCCTTCGCCTTTATCACTTCGTAGATGTGGTGGTTGGTCAGCGCAACGCAGGGCGGGAGATCTTGACCTTTGTACAATAGGTCGTGTAGATAGTTATATCGTGTTTGGAGAAGTCTTCTTCTCTCGGACTTGCAGGTGAAACCAGAAATCGTTTTGCTTCCGATGGTGATCAATCAGCTTGACCCGTTCTTCTTCTTCAATCTAGGTTTATTATAGGATTCTGCACGCTTGAATGCTTCGTTCATGTTATTCTTGTTTATACTGGGTTCGCAATCTTCGCAGCGATACGGTGTTGTCGGCATAGCTTGACACTCCATCTTAATATATAGGATTCCAGTAGAAGTAGTATTGGATTCCCCAGATTTCACATCGTCCGAAGGTTTGTAATTATTGTTATAGTAGTAGTACATTACAATTTCAGGCATATTTCGCTGCTATCTTGGTCCTCCTTGGACGATTTCTTGTTTCCCAAAGCGGTGAGCTGGTAATTGTTGAGTCTGTCCTTCGGCAGAATGTCGCGATTCGGTGCATGAGGGTCTGGTTTAGCTTCGCCATGCTTTGGAGTGCAAGGAACCAGCTGATATATTCTCGGCGAATGTGCTCGGCTGTTGTGGCCAACAGAGTGGTGTGCATACGCATGTGTTCAGCATGCATTGTGTGTGTGATGTGATGGGACTTGTCTTTCGGGAAGGGAAGCAGTTTGAGTGCTGCTTCGTTAATTTTAGGCAAGAAAGCAGCGATCTCCTCTTTTTCTGTAAGAGTGCCCATTTCCTTCTGTAGAGCCTGCGTATTGCCGCTAAGTCCTTCGTAGTGTCTTTCCTACGTTTCTTGTTGAGACTCGCGAGCTCAGCCAAGATTCTCGTGAGAGCATTTCTTCTGGCAGCATTCGAACTCGCCTTGCTTCTAGCTAGCTGTCCTGAGGCCGACATCTCCCTCGTGGTAGCAGGCTCGTCATCGAACTCACAGCGTGACAGATCCGGTATGAAAGGCAGCGGAGAGGATCACTGGGGAACAACCTCGCCAGGTCTTGCTTGGTCAAGCTCATCGTCGGCCATATCACCCCTGAACTCCAGCTTCGAAATCGGCATCCGAATCGTATATTATCGCTCTCGCTTTTCTATCTGTGTTAACACGAATGCTAGCCTGGACAACCTTCCGATGGGATATTGGGCTCTCCCTTTTGGCCCCCTGATTGCTGGACTTCTTTATTAGAGGACAGAATAAAGAGATGAAGAGCGAGTCATCCCTGCCACCAAGCCACTTACCATGACGTCATCGCCTGCACTCATTAGGGGTAAAATCTGCGGTTGGCCCAAGTGTCTATTCACACGATTCACCAGCTTCCTCCAGTGATGGCTGGGTTCCGCAGCCCACGTCTGCCAGACTCCCGCCGTCAGCTCTCCCAGATGATGCCTTGCCCATGTGTGCAGAACCTGGCGCAGTTGATCATTGTTGATCCCTTCTTGTATGACCGCGAACATTACTCCCACAATCTTATCCTCTGCGACCAGAGGCTTTTCATCCGATGCCCACCGCTTGAATGTTACCGAGTAGGCCAGATATCCATGATTCTCGAGGACCGTTCGGCGGCAAGACAAGATTTTCTTTTTGAGGGGAGGATCGGCTCTTATGAGCCAGATCGCTGAAGATCTCACCGCCCATCCCCTTATCCACAAGCTCTTCGCCGTTCGCCTTATTTCTTAGCGCTGTATCGCCTCCGATGACACTTTTTCGTGCTGGCGTTAGCCCACCAGGAGTTCCAACGCGGCCAGGAGCGTGGATGCTAGCCTCGAGAGACCCACCAGCTTCAGACCATCCTGCTTCTCTCCCAGCCCCACGACCGCCAGCGGACGACCCTCCTATTCCTCCCCCAGACCCACCAACTCGCCCCACATGCAAATCCAACGCCCCCACACTCGTGGCGTATGAACGGACAGTTGCCCTGGACCTTATTGCCCTTTTCCGTCATACCAGCCTCATTTATATCGACTTTCAGAGCCCTGTGAATTACAAGTTCCCCCGCGGGATTCGTGAATGAACATATAGTCCCGCTGGACTGCCGCAAGTGATGTGCTATTTGCCCATCCCACAATGGCATTCGCCCAGTCCAAGAACACGGCGTCAGTGAATTGCTTCTGACCGGCGGGAGTGGCAGGATCGATAGCAACGTTGATTGATCCGTGATGTCGCATCCAGACGACCAACAGAGCTCACTTTTCTAAGACGCTTCCCACTTTACAGCCCACAGCAATCTGCACACCCCTCGCTGCAGCGAGAGTATGGTGATCTAGAGGCGTAGTTTTGCATGCCAGACGTAGTCCGGATAATCTTTGTCTTCTTCCACCCTGCAACATGTGATGTGTGCATTCCTGAAAGGCTTGTGATTGATCCTTGGTGCCATACCTGTGCGACTGGCAGTCCTAGCGCCGATCTCGCCGACTTCGCGAAAGAGGGTTCATAGACTCTCGGCACATGGGGCAGTCGGCCCACTCTGATTATTTCATGTCAGTGATTGACCTCTATGTTGACGATTGCAAAGCAGGAAAGTGATAAGATACAGTGACGATGGTTGGGGATGCTGACTTACCAGCTCGACAATATACAGGATGCGGTTTATCGAGCCTTCTACTTGACCCATATTTTCGAGCACGGTGATGGCTTCGAGCACATTGAGAAAGTGTTGTGCCAAAGTGCGGACTGTCCGCTCCAGTCCACGGCTGTCACTCCAATACATGCTCGCATGGTAGACGCCATCGTGGCGACCTTCGCTAGTCCGCCCTTGATTCTCCGTCGCTAGGCACTCAGCCCATGTTTGTCACTCGTTATAAAGCGAGCCCTCTTTGCCTTCTTTCGGTTGCTCTTTCCTAGGCTTGGTTTACAGGTTTAACCTTCATCGGTCATGCAAGCAACGAAAGGTACCTATCTCTACTTTCTCGCTCCTCCGATCTCCGACATGGGCTTCGTGTCATTTTCCGCTGTTGGTCTCTATTCGTACCTTGGTAAGCTTTTGATCAGCAACGACCTCTTTCTCTCTGATAAATTGTTTGGGGGTGCTTTGTATTACCCTTTCACATAGCCTTACTAGGCGGTTGCGCTATAATTCATACGAAGGTGTTTCAATTGACCAGGCTCATCAGATCTTATACATAATGCTCGAGCTCAAACACACGCTTCCAAAGCTTCAACAAGACCTCTCCCGAAAAAGAGAAATCGATTAAGACGCTTTCGACAATTTTCTGGTAGATCCCAGTGACTGTATCGACATTGGCGAAGGTGTCTTGCCCATTCATGAAGATTGACGGTTCCATCCGGGAATTTACACTCTACTAGCTTTAGAGTGTCCCACAAATTAACCAACGTAGCTCCTGTCACTGAGAACTTCTGGATGTACAATGCACTAACGTAATGCGCAAAGGCTACATGAAGTGGTGCTGATTGTGCAGAAAATTCGTGTATAGTCAAGGGTCTGAACAGACGAGCTAGGTTGAGTCTCTTGATCTTGGGCGTTGCAGAGTCGGATGAGCGATAGTGAGGCTTCTGGGCTGGGTAATGCGTTTGCATCAACTGAGCCGAGCCAATCGGGGCCTGAGGTCTTCCTCGTCACATATTCAAGCAAAAGTATATTTCTTCTTATGCTTCTTCTTCTGCTAATAGACCAATCCACCACTGTTGAAAACCTCCTGTTATATTCTGTCGATGGTTTACTTCGTGTTTCATGTAACGCCACCGTCATCTAGCAGCTTTCTCTCGTTCCAAGCATTGATATAGCAGCGGATCGAATTGCTCTAGCGTTCCGAGATAAATAAATAGCACCTCTGCTCAGATCATGGTTGATCCCTGGCGTCCTTGATCCTCTCGCGGCGTTCGAGCCCAAGTATTTATCGAAGATATCATAACGAGTGAGTGTTTGTTGAAATGAAGTTCGAGTGCAAACTCGCTATCAAGAGTCCATCATATAGAACATGTTGAATGGGTTCTTGACACTTTGTACATGAGTCCATCGAACAAAGATCCGAAAAGTCAATTGTGCAAAGTCTCGATATACAGCTAGAGGGACTTCTTTGAGAAACTGATCGATAGAGTCAACCACAGCATAGCTGATAAGATGGTATAAATAACAAGCACAAAAATCGAGACAGTCGTCGCGACATAGAAAACTCAGGTTGCAGCACTTGATCCATTCTGGTTCTGCAACATAGTCGGCAACCGTTGTCTGTTTCATATGGTGAAGGCTAGTACCAAGGTAAGCGGCTTCCTCCATACAAGGCTGTCGAGTGTGACTCACACTATTGCTGGGTCAATGGAGCCCGCCGTCTCGGTCATGCTCTCGATCTCTTCGGCTGAAACCTTGTCCCACCGTAGATCATCGGGCTTTTCTTTCTGGTCGTCCGTAGAGCGGCGAACCTATAGATACAGTGTCAGCTTCGAGTATGGATTTGCTTATCCCAGCTCTCTTTTGAGACCATAACGAGATACCCCGGAAGGCACTAGAGGACTACAACTATCCCGAGAGCTGGAACGTAGATCGTCTCTCCATCGGCAGTAATCTCAGATCCCCTGGGATATTGGCAGGTCCCTTTTCTTCTGCCGGCCTGATCTCTGGTTCTGGTATGAGAGTATGAGCTCTCCCTTCGTCGAAGTATGGGTCGCTACGTAGGCCTCCTCGCGCGCACGGTCGATTTGTCCTCTCGGATCCGCCGTCGAAATTGAGTGCATTTGGGTTCGACGGTCAGTCATGATTGACTCCAATTTCTTGACCCATGTTGCCCGAAGTTCCTCGATCCTCGCCCCGACCAAGTTGCGCATGTGGTGCATTTTCTGCATGTCTTTCGCTTCGTTCGCGTGTCCTGATACAGTTTTGATAAAGAAATTGATGAAGAGTGCGCTCTGTAGTTGAGGACCTCACCACCTAGTAATTCCATCCCCAAGTGCCATAAATGTTTTCATCACCGGTTCAATTCACTAGAGTTTGGAGGCCTGTCGGCAAGGTCGAAGCTTTGGCAGCGTTTGCATGGTATCTCCATGTTTCGAGGATAAGCGAGGCTTCGGCTGTAGTCAGAATAAAGCTCATTTGGAATGGACCTGAGAGAAACCGATCTACGGCCAGCCCATGCTCTCTCTGCTATGGAGCTCAATGCAAATTGAATAATGACGCTCTTCGACCAGGGAAGCATGCTGACTGAGCAGCCTCCGGTGACGGAGTTGAAGATGCCGCTGAGGATCACATAAGAGCCTCTCGAGCCGCTCGATTCGAAAATTCTCTGCGCGTGATAGTTACCTAATCCTGAGTTTCATCCTTTCAAGGGTATCCGAGGCCATTGAATTCATCGTGTCTTGTACTTCCGACCAATCCCCGAATAGGAGATCTAGATTCTTGTCTAGGCCGTTCTCTACAAAGTTCATTGTCATTGAGTCGAAATTGATCACCAGTAATGGCACGCTGATGAGCCCATTTTTGTCCAATTTGTGAAATGCTCCACTGCTGAGTGACTCGGGAGAAAATGGCAGGCCAAATAGGACGATAATTTGCAGACAGGCGAGTGCGCTGTCCTCCATTGGGTAAGTAGTATGGGTGACGACTATCTACTTGGTGTACCGCGGCAGCGCTACCTAGCAAGTGAGGTAGGTGTCATCTTTACCTGCTCGTGTACTAGGTCCATCTCCAAATCCTCAGGATCCTTATCATAGGCGACCGATGCATCTTGCTAACGTAGGTCCAGGAATCCAGACTCACCACCGAAGATGGCACTCTATCCGAGTCTTTGGCTGCTATCGTCTTCCTCAAAGTCCATATTCCCAGAATTTGATACGTGCAGCTCCTACACACGCTCCATGTAGCCATTGCAATCTGGTAATACCGCACCGGTTGTTGCGGTACTCTTAGGAGCTGGATCGATGGCCGAGGTACTGACTCCACGTGTTGAGTGTGTAGTTATGGCATCGACGGCAGATAGTAAATTTGAGGTTGCGGTTCTGGCTACCGGTATTCAGACTGTCACTGACCTGGAATGCTGGGTCTCTTGAGCTTCATTTCTGTTGGATTCTAATTGTCTGGCTCTCCAGCTTTTCGTTTCTTCTTTTCTTCCTTTGTGGCTTTTATCACTACTCGAGACTCATCCTTATATCCCCTTATTGTCAGTGAACTCTGATGCATATCGTAGCGTACTCCTATCTTTCGTGAGCGCATTGATCTTGGCAATAATGGTCGGCGTTTCGATGATGATGGCTGCTGGGTAATTGGATATAGCCTCTGGATGGTACACAAAGAAGACCAATCGCTCTAAGAGTAATGATGATAATGTTGATTTGACAAGATGTGGCGTCACTTCCCTATATCATACCGTCTGTCGCAGGTATTGCGGGACTGGTTGCTACACAAATTGCATCATTCGCTAGCCACAAGGTTGCTGTAGAGGTCGAGAACAGGGCTCCACCATCTGTTGTAATTGTTGCTGCTGCTGCTGCTGAGGCTGTTGAAATCCGAAGCCTGTTCCCTCACTTGGAGATATTGTGATCGTTCTACGTGCACAAAGCCTGTAAATGAATTGACTTAGGAAATAACACGCATCTGGACAATTTGTCTGAATCGATACATCCTTTCCCGGCAGAGAAACCATATTCTAAGAATAAATCCGTACTTCTGGCCAGGTAACAAGAGTATAAGATTAAAGTACTATATATATTACCAACAAGAATCAGATTCCTCAGCATGGGGTCAGAGGGAACTCGCCTGGTCTAAAGGCTTCTCTATCTCGTCGGCAATGTCTCCTTGGGTCGGTGTGCTTATTATGATGTCTTGAAGATTCCATCAGGTGGTGTTTAGTCTTTGAGATAATGAGATAGCCGTGAAGGTTCTAAGAATGGTGGGTGGGTGTGAGGGAACCGAGAATGGTGGATGTAAATAAGGTAGAGCAGATGGCCGTTGCTGACGTTCCTGTATTCTAATCCTGAAAACCGCCAAGATATCGCGCTGGGTTTGAAGATTCTTGTTGATCTTCACAATATGTTTATCTGACCTGCGCGTCTTTCGTCTCTGTCTATATTCTATAACAAATCTAGAATTACGGTATCGTACTCGCTCCCGTCGCTGGCAACTGAAGGTGATGGTTTGCTGATCCCATTGTGATAATTAGGTTATTTATCGACGGTACATATCGGACGGAGATCGTTGATAAAGTATTCAGCTCATTATCGCTTGCCCATCACTTCAAACTTCTCGATCGCCCTAGGTCGACATTCGCGCTTAGCAGTGTAACTTTATCTTGACTGGATTGTTTCAGCTAAGCCACAGAGGCTACCACTCGGCTTCATCAGTCCTGAAGGCTCAGAACGTATTCCCTGCTGTAGTGCTGTGAATTGCGCACTCAGAGGGCCCGAAGCTGGAGAATGGCGGAGCTGAGATAATGAGGCGAGTGGAAGATCTGCAATTCGATAATCTGGCTGAGTTCCAGAGATTAGGTAGGGGTATGTGGTTCTCAAATTCATAGTAATAACTTAGCTGATGATACGAGATCAATCAAAGCTCATCCATCGAGGATTGCGTCCATCACAAACTCCCAATCTTCGATATATAGTATGCAGTGTACCAAAAGACTTGTCGAAGGCTCTCCTGATGCAACGGCTGCTGCGTCGAAGTTGTTGTATTTGAAATTATCTTTCCCTAATGAGGCATCCGCGTCTGCTCTTCCAAGGTCTGTATTGCGCGCGTAATGGTTAATTTTCAAAAGACATAGTATAACCTGGTTGTAGACGATTAATATGATATATATCGAAGTACATCGTATAGATAACTGCCGTAACAGGTATGTAAGATCCCAAATCTGTGTTCGCTTTCCCTTCGGATTGAATTAACGTGAACGTTGCCCCGTTGTTCCGTACCAGATTCCGCCCTGGTCCAGGGTTGTGCGTAGGTGCTGGTATGGTCGTGATGATGGTGTTGACGACGCCCGAGCTGCTCAAGCTTCACTGGGGTGTACTTGTTGAAATGCTTTGCAAGCTGTGCAGTCTCGAAATAAGGAATATCCTTTTCTGTACGCGCGCTTCGAGGTCATTCCGATCCAGCTGGACTCGACATACGCATCTGGATTGGCTCGCATTTGGAGTCCACCATTTGGTGATGCACAGACGGGTGCCAATCTTGACGTTATCTAGGCATAGAGTACGTAAGTAATTGGCCTCCGTGTTCTTGTGGTTGATAGTTGTTTACTGCCAGCGAGATAAGTCCTAGATTGGCCTACTGCAATCTGAATATTGTGTGGGCAATAAACCAGAGTTGAAGAATGCACACAGTCGCGCGGAGCTAAGCTGTTATGGATTGCGCCAGCCCCGGCGCAGAATGAGGATTTCCCTTCAATTGACGGTTCCCGACATCTCGTCACTAGAGTACTGAGAGTGTACGTAGTAGCTTAAGAGAGCAAGTACGAGAGCGGCTCTTCTGGAAGCACTCGGTATGAACTTAATCGTTGAAGACTTCTCCTATCAATCGACCAGAGTCTGCATGGTGACTTTCTTGTAGACTCGCCCCTTGCCATGGATTCTATGACTGGCGAGATTCCCAATTAACGTCGTTTCCTCGCAGGGTCCCAAGATTGTATGCTACGCCTCTTATTCATTTTGCCAAATTTGGCCAAGCCTTGACCTTAAAGTTCTTGCTGCCTCTCTTCAATCGGCTTGGACTCACAAGAGCTGCCTTGGATGTCATACTCTGTGCCTTCGATATCGCAATAACTGTCGGTGCTTGTGGCCAGTTCGAGTTCCCCAAGTCACCAATTGACGAAATCTCTTTGTTCGTGTCAACATGTAAATGAGGCTGCCACAGACGGGAGCCGATGAACGCTCTTAGCTTGAGAGGTCTTGCGGCAGGGTAGTAACTTCCAGTGTGAAGACACTTTTCTTGTTCAAGAAGTGATGCGATTATGGAGTCCTTTCTGGCGGAGTCTCTCATTCTTCGTTCCTTCCCTTGTTCAGTGTTCTTCATCCAATTACCTCGCTTTATAATCCAGTCTGTCTCCGAGGGATCTCAATCTCAGATATGCGATCGACCCTGAAGTACCTGTCGTCTTTCCAAACATCATCGTATCTAGGTTACAACGATGCCGCATTATAATCTGTATCTTGACTGAGCTAGCACAGCACTGCTAGACACGAACAACTTGTGTAATATTTCGGTTGCGAAATCTCTATATTTCTCGTGCGGTAATACCACGAGGCCTTGTCCGCTCAACAATCCTGACGAGAGTAGAGCAATAGGATATATTTACGTCGAACCAAACAGCGTTTGTTGTTAGAGAGTCGCTGGTTCGCAACAGCCCGATTTTGAGAGGTCGCAGTATATTAGGTTTTTGCGCTCAAGGTACTGGTGAAGCTCTTCAATGATGTGCTCATTATCTTCGACGGTTTGCTTAGTACGCCCCTCTGATAGGGGCCGGAGGCCGGGGCACAGCTAAGGTGGCGAACTGTAGTAACCATGGACTTTGCTAAACTACCAGCTTTTGCGTTATGGCGCCCGAGATTGATCTTTGCTTGCAGTAGAGCAGCTCGTTGGAACTTCTGCACGTTTTTCAGAATTCGCGGAGCAAGAGTAAAGTTGTGGGAAGAAACGGGGTGCTATCGCTGCGAGCATAGCGACAAGGCCGTAATTCGCATGTAAAGTCTGATGTTGCAATAGTAATGTTCTTCCTGTAGCTATCGTTGAATCAAAAGCAAATATGTCTTTGAACTCTGAAGGATAAAAGGATAACGGTATTATAAGAAGGAGAATGCCATATATAACTTTTGCATCAACGACATAGCCACCGAAGTAAACAATAAAGAGCTTATCGGGCTTATCTTGGTATGTGGTACCCAGAATGGATCAGAGAACCCTCGCTCTCTAGGTGAGAAGGATATTGAGTAGAAAATAGCTGCCCGCAAAGGCCCTATAACAGAAGAAGGAGACACGTTCAGACACCGCTACCACAAAGAGATCCGGATTATTTCCTTATGCCGCTTTATTGGGATCGACGAGGAATCTCGCGTCCTGCTGTTGTCACAGATTAAAAGACGCCAATGGCTGAATAGTAAGAGCTTACCTTGCAATGAGGGCATCGAGGATACTTGTCATAGCACGTTCGACGAAAAGGTTTGTTGCATCTTGGATCACAATACCCGACGATCATCTTATATAGCTCTTTATTATAGGCTTCATTGCAACACCAACAGGGCTCGGGATCCGCCATTACCGGTGCGCTATTGACTTCTTGCGAATCCTGAGAATTTTTTTCGGTGTTCGTGACCTTCTCACGGTTTGAAAGACCGTGGAATATAGTATAGTTCGCACAACCAGCTCTCGTTCCGCAGTATGAACGACTTCTCTCGTACTACTGGAGCAACCTCTGGGCTGGGCTTGTTGGAAGTTGACCTAGTCGGCTCATTAAAACCTTACCATCACTTCAGCTACTACGCTCTCGATCTCGTAGCGCACTCTCAAGATTAGCTCCACATCTGAGCATGGATCGAACATTGTGCATGGCGAACTTCTCAGCCAATCTTAGGAAAATCACGGTGTTTGATTCATGTCGACGAGATCTGTCAATCGGTAACCAGGAGCCTCTTGCCAGACCAGCCCTTCCCTTTATTTCTTGAGTGTCAGTCAAACCTCGCTGTACTCATACTGCGCGTCTCTATCCGCCAGGATTTGTCTTGCTAGTGTAGTAACGTATTTCTCGATCCCTGCTTCGAATTGGCGCCTGTGAGGAGTAGGTCTACAAACGATGCGGTGATTTTCCGCAAGGAGGACAGTGAGATCGTAAGTAATGGACGGCGCAACAAGCGACTATGTCTGAAACTTACTTCTTGGTGCCGTGCTTGCCCAGCCCCTTGAACTCTTGAGTCTCGGTATAAGCATCGACGCCAATCAACTCCACATCATCTGCAGGCTGAATCTCTGCACATTCCTTGGCCTCTTTCTCCTCTTCTTCAGGCGGACTCACCGAACCCACCAGGTAGCACGTCTCTGCCCCACAGCAGGAAACTGGCTGTGAAAGACATTTCTGTCAAAGCTATGGCTTAGAGCCGCTCGTCTCTCTCCTGTGATTTCCATGGAAGTTCGTGGTGATCAGGTAGCTTGCGTAGCTCGAAGGCTCGCGGTGGTGTAAGGATTCCCTTCTTTTCTAGGCTCGAATAACATCTACGCTCCTTCTCTCTTATCATGTGCCATGCCATCTTAACTTTTATCACTATTTATATTGTAAGTCAATCTCAGAATAGGTGAGAGGACGGGTAATGTTTTTTTTTTGAAAGATTCCTGACGCCGGAACTCTTGATAGTAGACTTATCCTTAAGCTCTTTGACCTTTGCCGTGTGTGCGATCTTGATATTAGCTCGCTCGATATTATTGAGGAACTTTTGGCGAGTAGACGCATCCTTCATGGCTTGATCTCTTGAGCGTGTGAGGCTTCGGAAGTCTTCAACTGACTTCTGAGATCTTTGTTTTCCTCGTCTCTTGTGGAGATGACCTCATGGCTGTATCAAGGCGATTGGCGATGGGCATGTCATTGAGCGCTTTGATCCTTTCGTCAAAAAATTCTCGGATTGTTGGTGGACACATCTGCGCTCGGACATTGCTTGCTGCCTGAGAAACAGGGTTAGCCAATGGTAGCGGCTGGGAGTTATGCCAGCAGTAACATGTATTTAGAGTAACATGTATTTAGAGTAACATAATTGGCCATTTCCCCAATGCGCGGTCGGTGGCAAATGAAGCCAAATAGTCCATTCATAAAACGTGCCTCCACCACCTCGTTTTCACCCAGCACCTAACAGGTATATCCCTATCACCCCAACGAAAGGCAAGTGCGTTTGAGAGCTTCGATCTGGCACCAGGTATTTCGGTGCTCTTGTGCTCGCAGAAGAATCACTCGAGGAATCCCTCTACTGAGGCTTGAGCAATGGCAGTAACATCAACGTCCTTGATCTTGGGTACGAAAACGACCGCAGACAATTGTCTTTTCGAGCCCTTTTCTGGCTTTCTGTGATAGCGAGAGCTTAGTCATACCCTCGGGGCGTCGAAGCGCAATAGCTCAAGTGACTAGCAATGCGAAGACGTAGGTTCGTTTGTACACATCATGCTTAGCAGAAGAGATAATTTAAGAAGGAGACCAGTGATAAAGATGTACCCTATCGAGGAAACTCTAGGAGTGAATTGAGGACTGTAGAGAATCGGGAGTGAGCATGACAGTCGGGTTTCGGCAATTTTCGTACTCGCAGCACCCAGGATGATAATTAGCATCAAAGCCAATTAGAACCACAGTGTTGTTTCCAAATTTAGGGCCAGGGAGGTGAGGAAGGCTCACGTCAAAGTCAGTATCAAGGCGGCAAAGCGTGAGAGAATAATCATAGTGCTCCTTCTTAACCATCTGTTGTAAGTGTAGTTCAATAGAGAAGTGTAGAGAGTTGGGCGTTTGCTCCGGAAGCGAAGGGGGTTCGATAGAGTAGAGGAGCGGTAGCGAGAGGCTGGAGAGATTGGCCAAGTGGCCATAAAATGCAACTGCAGAGAGAGTCGAACCAATGAACAACGCTACCATGTGGTGAGTCTATAGTATAAGAGTTGCTGGATACAAGATTACGGATGTGTATATATATAACCTTAGGTCTGATGAAAGAGAAAAGCTCAAACCATTGGATCACACTGCATACCAGGAGAAACCTATCTATCGAGAATCGATAAGTGTCTCTTGGAATGAGGATTGCAGAAGAGCGATGGTAGGTCGGGTGTGTGAAACCCTTAAGTAGTCGAGTTCGATCCTTCAATGCATCACAGTACAATCAACGCAGAGTTAATATTAAGAGTGGAGCTCGAAACTCACTGGTGTAACCCGATAGTGAACAAAATATCGTTCTATGAAAGGATCAAGGACAGATGAGAATGTGATGCTAGATTTACAAAGTGAGTCACGACTTGGTGCGAGTCCGGACGTCATTGGCCCAAGGATGTATGCCTTGCATCTTTCACAACGCTAGATGTGTACTGGAGCTGCAGATCATGTCAGTAATTCTATTGATAGAGACGCGACCCAAAAGACGGCCTAAGCAAAGTCGGCCATCATCGCCGGCGGCTTCGAGGCGCAGCTTCAGATACAAGACCTCACAACAGAAGCTCCCGGAAATGACGTCCTCCAACCTTTGGCGAGTTTGTCAATGATGCGAGAGAGATTGTACGCCTGCTGTGGCTGTAGTGATGGTGAAAGAAACGTCAAACCGGATTTCGTTGGTTTTAGAAGTACATTTGGGTGCCGAGGCGCTTGGTCTGGCGAACGCTAGCACGAGAGGGGGCTAGCATATTGGCTTCTCTCGGGGGCAACGTGTTGCACTACTATCTCTAGTCGTAACTCCTCTATCACCCCCTAGTACCCATATCGGCTACCAGCATAAGTAACCGCCTCGCTGAGTCCAGAGGCACAAAATCAACGTCCATCCTACGAACATTCTGCAATACGAAGCCGATCCTCATCCTATCGTCCTGGGCCGCAGGCGCAAGCGCCGGTGCAGGTACAGGTGCCGGTGCAGGTGCAGGTCCCCATTGTCGCGTCGGAGCAGGCCAAGGCATGCCATAATGCGCTCGTTCAGAGTCCGGGACCGGCGTCGTCTCAACCCTCACAATCGTCCGTCTACTTGATTCCTTGGGTTTGCGCCGATTCCCAGGACGCGCACTGCACTGGTGCGCTCTAAGCATTGTGGGAGTGCCAAAGCACTCCGAACACAAAAGGCATTGATGTGGCTTGGGGTCGCTGGACATTCTCACCCAGTTGTAGTAGACATGGTGGCGAGCACAACTTTGATCGGTCGTGCAGTGCTCGCAGGGAGAGTCGCCTTCGAGGTGCGTCCGGAGGTAGTGATTGCCTAGGGCCTTCGCTGAGGTGTGAGTCTTGCTGCAGTCGGCGCAGATGTACTTGGGTTTTCGAGGATTGGTTTTGACGGTGTCCTCGATCTTGACTTCGACTTCGAATATCCCATCCGCTGCGTCGAGCAGCATTTGGTCAATCTCATCGAGCGACCCCTTTCGTGGGCCGGCCATTGCTTATCTAAAGAGGGCGGAATGTTCGTTAGAGGTCGATGGGAGCTTCGCTACCTGAGGAAAGCGTTTTGTTGATGGATCGTTACTGCGTGAATGGAGTGCCTTAGTTGGACGGATGAGAGCAGAGGACTGATGGGTGAGACGGAGAAGAACAGGAGCGGAATGGAATGCCATGTCATGTAGTATAGGAATAACGGACACAAAACCATTGTGATTCACGGTAGTCAAATTGGTAGACTTCCAGGCAGATCACACGCCTTATGTGATAGAATCCTTTGTCTCCACAATCAATGACATTGTTCTTGGTGTTGCAAAGAAGACGAGGTGTTGAGCCCACGGAAGAGCTGACAAAGCGATGAAAGACATACGACTTCGAGCAATGTCCCAGTCGATCCATCGATTCGTGATCCGTTGCGTCCAGGAGTGGACAGTCAGGCTTGGACCAGATCTTTTTAATCGAGCATTCAACCGCTACGAACATAGTAGCATGCATGCTAAATTTGCGTCTTCAGTGCCGGCTGATATTGCATTGCGCCGCCGATCATGACCCAGAACTCGTGCGATGCACAGTAGGTTGACGACTGCAACGGTGGAGTGTATGGCAGCGCACCCCATTCTACCTTCAGCGGAAGCGCCTCAACCATGGCCTTAGCCTGACGATGTAATATGCCAGCCCAAACCCCAAGCCGCCAAGATGCCCTGCATGTCCAATGGCGGGAAGATAGTTCTCTCTCAGACAGTATGCACTGCCAGCCACGAATCCTAACGCAGCGATCCAAGCGGGCATGGGTAATGGAACTGGAAAAAGCATGATCTTGTGCGTTGGCATCATGCCGACAAACACTGCCAGCATAGATAGCACGCTACCTGAAGCCCCTATGCCTATAGCATGAGTCTGAAGATTCTGCAAGTCGGCGTTCCTGTTCAACCGCCAGATGTTGCTCATTCCGCCGCCTGCAGACTTGAGCTGTACGAATTTTGCTGCAGCTTTTTCTTTCATGGAATCCCAGTATAAGGTTGCGCCATCGCAGGCTATAGAACCGCCAATCCAGATTACGAGGAAGGTGGCCGGGCCAAAGTACATGGTCATAAGAGGTCCTAGCTGATAAAGCCCGTACATGTTGCAGGTAAGGTGGATGGGAGAGAAGTGCATGAAGGACGAGGTAATCATGGTGTAGTATCTTCCTTCGCGGATGTTGGCGAGCGAATAGGCAGCGTGCTTGTGGATCAGGTCTAGAAGACGAGTATCACCGCCGCTTTGTGACTGATTTTGTGCGTAGTAACCCAAGGCGCAGCCACCGCAGCAGATGGCGATGAAGGTGTAAGGAAGGAGTCTGTGGTCGCGGAAGACGGAGGGTCGAGGGGCCTGATGGTACCATCGTCTAGAAGGCAGTAGGAGCTGCCCTCTCGAAAGGTTTCTAAGAGATGTAGGAAAGCTTTTGGGTGATATGGTCTGCATCTGCTTTGTAGGTCAATCAATCAGTCTACACGTCCAGTGCAGGTCACGTCTTGAGAGGAAGCCCACCTTGACCGGCCGAAGCAATCGATTACTGGGACCTCTCAAGACGAGCGAAGACGATACAGGCACACAATCGAGATCTAATGTCGTTCAGGCTTGCGTTATTGGCAATCCAGATTTCTCCTGGGAACAGCGCGTGTGCAGGTTGTTCAAAACATGATAGAAGCACAAGTTGACCTCCAAAAGATGTCACTCTTCATCCCTTGCATTGAATGACTCTACGAGGGCAACGAAGAAAGATAAGCTTGCATCAGAACCCTAAGACGACCCTTGACATGGATGGACCAAACAGCAAGGCTCCTCGTCGTCCATATCCGACTGCGTCAAAGGCGATAATATTTGTACCAATTAGTCTGAATTTTCTAAGGCCAATGGAGTCGAGGTTCAATCCGACAAGTCCATTTGCAATTTTGGACATGCGTCATGATGTGGGAAAATTTTCTCTGGATAAAACTCCTACTATCATTACTACCCGTAGACGTCGAAGAATGTAAAAGTCGATACAAACATATTTAACAGGACTCCTCCCAACCATGATCAAGCCTGTACAGGATTTGGACGGCAAATCGAAGGGAAAGACAAGCAAACAGCATCGATATCAAGACACGCCGAATCACTTCCCACTCCCAAGAACGAGTAGCCCCGATAGATGTCCACAGAATCCTGCAGCTCCTGCCGGGACCCTCACAGCGCCTGGCACCGCAATGACGACTGTCCTAACAGGTTGCTCGTATCAATTCTTCCTTCTACGACCATCGCATCTGCCCTCGTGTTCTGTGGCTATTGGTCTGGTTTGGCTTGGCGCTTCATCAAAGTCGTCTTGCTGCTTCACCCAAACTCGCCACATCTGGCAGCCCAGTGGACTTTCTTTCTTTGTGTACACTGTGGAAAAGCACTCGCATCGTTGGACGGCTTGGTCTATTTCATCAGTCTAACTCAAAACTCGCGGTTCGACCTTGAGTCGTACACGTTAGCGAGAGGTCTTGATAATGGATTGTTGAGACCGAACTAGTACCGTAGGATGAAAGTAACTCACCACACGGTGGACCGGAGAGACCGAGCACAGCTGACTCGCGCATAGCATATGTTCCAGCGTTCGCATATCGATCTTGACGGCATGTCTGCCGATCAAAACTGTCAAACCACTCGAGCTTGATCTCGCCCCGTACACACCACCCGCATGACAAGGGCAGCCATTGCATCATAGTAATTTCGCTCTCGGCGCGAAGCTCATTCAGCCAACAACAAGAGCGAGGACGAGCATGACAGCAGCGTAGCTAGAGTTAATGATTTAGCAAACCCTCAATGATCAAGACGAGCGAGCCAAACTCACACGCCAATTGCTCGCTTCGAGTCTCGAATATTCGCTAAGTCCGAAGGAGCATTGGGTGTCAGGGTGCAAAGGGCGGCCACACCAACTACCAGGGCGATGACCACGCGTGCCAGTAACTGCGGCACAACTTTGAATACCACAACGATCGATAAAAGCGCAACTACCACCATCATGGTGGGTGTAACATTGGGGAATGGGGGATCTATCGTCCTTGATTGAGATACGATTATGAGGTCGGCCTCGTTGTGCAGAAAATGTGTTTCTTGCTCGACTAAAGGCGCATGCTCCGAGATCCAGTCCTTGTACGCACTGATGTCGAACTTTGAGGCTTGTTCTAGGCTTTTGGTAAGGTTGCTGTAGGACGTGAGAGTAGAGTCTACGAAGTCCCTGTGATTAGTGTCTTCACGTGCCTGAATGTTAGGGCCAGCATACTGTATTGCTCAACCTTAACAAATATCCTGCACATCAATTCCTGCCTATGCCACTTCGATTGCGAAGGGTACATAGCTTCCGTCCTCCTTGGCGGCATCCCTTGACCCTCCTCTTGCGTGATAACTGTGTCAAGCCTCTTCAACGCGTCCTCCATTTCAGTTATTTCGTCCTGGAGGTATAGTAGGATACGATTGTTGAGCGTTTCGAACTTGCGGTATATAGGCGTCAGAAACCTCCGATCTCGAGAGTCGATTGCCGACGCAAGAAAATCGTAGCCGGACTTCTCCATTTGTGCCTGGGCTTTTGGCGGCGGAGGTATGCTTCCCGGGCTGGATTGGCGGGGACTTGGCTGCCACCACGGTTGCAGATCTGGCTGGGGAATTCTGGCTTTAGCTGTTCGAGGCGTCTGAGGATGAATGTAAGGAGATGAGCCATAGTACGCCTCTGGCTCCTCCATAAGGCGGAGCTCCATAGAGTGGCTGTGGTTCATGTGGGCTGTCGGCGTTTCCGGGACCGCTGTAGTAATGAGACCACTCATGATTTCCGTGTGACTGGTAGTGGGTGTGTCATCATCGAATTTTTGAAAGCTACCTTTGTACCCTAGGACTGGCGACTCCTCGACTGGGCTTGCAGAGAGCATGGACATGCCTGACTCCGAATTGATGCTGGCGTCCCGTCGATGGTGATACCATAAGAACTCTCCTTTGTTCTCTGCCGCATGCACTCCGAGATCACTGTACGGGGATAGAAGCTGCGGTGGCGGCGAGTGCTCTGAACTCGAAGACGCTGTTGAACTGCCGCAGGAGGCAAGAGCTGGAATGTCGCTATCGGCGTGCTCTGTATCCGTTCCACTACTCGTTTCTTCTTTCTCCATGAAGGCAAAGACGTTCACATGCTCTTTGCTTGAAGCTTCCGTTCTTCCACGGGCTTGTGGCGAGTCGGTGCTCGTAGGAAGCATATCCTTACTCTCATCATGCTTCGACACCCTTGACATCCGACGCTGCCTAACCACCGGCTTATCCTCTAAGCTGTTCCCATCCGGCTTTGTGGGGTCTTTGGAAGCTGTCGAGGCCTGAGAGACGCTCCTCGAAGACAGTCGTCTCAATTGGCGGCGACGTGAATCGCCAATGAAAGGCATTTTAGGCTTGGACGGACTGCTATGATTTGATGGTGTTGACTTTCACCAGTCGAGTCTGCTTGGTCAGTCAATGCTGACTATACACCATCAATTATGAGCGGTTTTCAACCCAATTGGTCTAGTACCGGAGGAATGAGTGAAAGAGAAGATATGTCATAGGAGATTGGAGAGGTAAGAGGAGGAGATATGAGAGAAGAGGTCCGTCGGAAATATAACATCCCCAGTCAAAGAGGCACATGGTGGTGAGACATGTTTGGCAGGAGCGATGAAACCTCAATGGAGGGGTCAGAGGGAGGCAGTGGGAGGGTGGCCTCTCGCATTTCACGATGCCACGATGATCGCAGATCGTCAAGCGGATAACAACAAGCAGGCTTACTGCAAATGGCCATGTCGGCTATAATAAGGAAGACCTTCGGGCATCGGAAAAGCATAGGGAACTCCTTGCTTGGGACTTGGAAGTTAGAAGTTGGGAGTTGGGGGCGTCTGTATGCTGCGCCAATGGCGGGTGCGCGGTGCTACGGAAGGCCTCGCTTGAGGGTAAGGAGACAGAGGGAAGTTGTTCTGATGACCAGGGGGCGGCGTGTATTGGTGTTTCGTTCGGTAGGCTGGGTCCGAGTGTGTTGGTCGCGCGTCGGCCTCATGCAGGCAAAAGGTGCGAGGTAATCGGCTTCCCCTGATAGGTGGGCTTTGGTCGGGGAGATGCAGTCATTATTGTCGCTAGCATGTGCACGACATCGAGATATGATAGTGGTAAATGTATGGCACGCACGAGTACAGATCTGTTGGTGAAATATGCCGGACTGGCGTTGGTGAAGAGCTACAACTCTACAGACCACTACTACCACTCTAGATGGAGTCGCCTTCTCCCTGTTACATGGTTTCCAAGTTCGCGAAGGCGTTGACAACCTTCCAACACCATCGTGACAATCAGACATCAACCTTCATCTTCTATTAGAAGCGTTCCCATCATCCTCGATATCTACAACAAGAGTACTCGCAAACACGTTCGAGGCCGCCCTGGTTAAATATCTGATATGGCAAAGGACAACCGTTCTAGTGCTGTTATTGGCCCTGCTCAACAGTGACCCCGTTCTGCTGGGGCGTCGAGGCCCCGTTTGGCTGTCCTGCGTAGCTGCCATTCGCCGGTTGCGGCGTGCTGGAAGTGTGCCTACTCGGGGTTTGGCTCTGCTGCTCTGCTATCTGTGCCTTTTGGCGGGTCATGAGTGCCGCCTGTTCGTTCGCCGTCAAGTGGCTCTGCTGGCTCGCGGTTTTATCTGTGATACTACCGTTCGCTTGCTGAGACGGTGTCGCTTGTCCGCCATACTGCGAGGAGTGAGAATGGTACATCGGCGCGACTGGTGGATTGGGTGTCGGATTATTTGCAGCATAGGACGACCGTTGCTGAGGGGTATACGTGGATGATGGCTGCTGGGGAGAAGCGCTTCGACCAGCAGCTGCGTTGACATAGCCAAATGCCTGGGAGTTCATGGCACGTTGCTGGTAACCCGGCTGGCTTGGTCTCTGCGGCTGCGAGTACGTGATAGACGCTGCCGATCCTTGAGACGGAGTCGTATACTGCTGGCTGTACGATGTACCACTGTGTGTAACGGGACTCCGGTATCCGTTAGCGTACCCGCTGTTCGATGCTCGCGCAGCCTGCTGGCTGTACTGCTGAGAAGCGGCATAAGAATAGCGATCCGCTGTCATGGGACCACGCTGCTGGGTCGAGACCGATGAGCTGGCATTTCCGTAGTATTGACTCGAGGAGATTGGCCGATTGGAATACTGCTGATTTGGTAGGTAGGTCGAAGATTGTCTCGAGACCGAAGCCGGCGCCGCCGCATAGGTTGGGCGTGGAGCAGGGGTGCTAGCATATGGGTTTGAGCGAGCAGGTAAGCTTGAGCTTGCGGTACCCGACCTTGGAAAGGCAGCTGGATTCGCTGCTGGCCTAGCTTTCAAACTGACATCATCCTCTTCCATGGTGCCCTTGCCAGTTTTGCCCTCAACTTGAATCTTCGTGCTGATATTGAGCGCTGCCATCTTTCCGCCGTCTAGTCTTGCTACGGCAAACGGTGGTAACGAGGAAACCATCAAAGTCAGCTGCGCTTTTAGCATTTCGTAGACATCGAATTCGGCAGAAGACGGATTGGTCGGACTTCCCGACATTGCCGTAAGCTGTGGATTCTGGCCAGCAGTGGTGCGGGAATTCGTTGCAAGTGAGAGGTTCCGAACGCGCTGGTAAGAGTTTAGAGTCTCGAGCAATTCCGATATCTCGGTTAGGATCTCGTCAATCTCTTGGGTGGTCCCCGGTTCTTTTGTCTTCTTTTCCGTTTCTCGTAGTTCTACCGGCAGCTCTTCAGGCGTCCATGAAGCCACAGCTTCCTCGAAGAGCTCCATCTCATCGTCCACCCCCTCTTCAAATGTGCCATTAGTATCCGGTGTAGGTTCCTCGTCCGCCTCAGGCTCGGCGTAATTCAGCGCGCTGTAAAACTTGTTTGTTCCTACCTTCTCCCACCAGAGTCTGTTCTTAGTCCGCGTACTCACCGTCGCCCCCGTATTGTCGGTATCAGGAGCGAAGCTTGAGAAAGCACTCCGGAAGAGTGCCTCGTCTTTCGCCAGGTTATGAGCATCAACGGTTTCTTTAGGAAGCGTAGCCTGAGGTTCTCCAAAACTCAATGCGCGATCTCGTTGCTTCCTCTTGGCTTCAGGTGAAGACATATTGGATGCAGATGGGGCAACATTGTATGTCAGCCACTGACCTGTTCCCATTGCTTGAGTCGAATAGTTGTCTCGCCGATAGCTCCGTGTCGAGGGAATCGATTCGGATGCGTTGTACCAATTCACAGACGAGCTTCTAGTGGCTGTGTGTCTTGATTGTCTTGGAGGGTTGAGTTGCGCTAGTGATGATGGCTGCGGCAAGAGCTCACCCAGTTTCAGGGCACTTTTGTTCTCCGACTTTGAGTCCGAACAATGAACTGGTACGATAGTCGTAGTAGTAATTCCATTTGGAAGGGCGATCTCTTTTATGGTCCTGACTGAGGCCCTGTGGTCTTCTCCGTAGAAGGAATCTAGTTCTCGATCTGCGGCGTCTTGTTGGAAGCTGGAGAACAATTGCTTTGGGGTCGGGGCACTTCCATACAGAGTCAATGCAACCTTGTTCACACCCTTCTTGAACGTGTCGATCCCTTGGGTTGCCGCGATATCGCCATCGTCCGGGTCTGTTTTCAAGCCGTCATCTTCATCAGCCGACATGCATAATTTCGGTCTCATCGTCATTTCCCTCAGTACCAGGTTGCCTAACTCGGTTTTGAAGGCCTTGACTTGGTGGATCTTCGCTTGCGCGCTCGCTGGTCGTCTTTCCGCTGGCCGGTCTGCGCCGTTGGTCGTATTGCCTTCCAGCCCCTTGGTTGTGTCTGATATCGCCCTGTCCATATCTTGCATGAACCTGTCCATCGTGCTATAAGCTTTGGTGGCAACTCGTGAAGCCACTGTTACCGGGCCATCGGGTTCAGCTAGCTTTAGACGCTTTGTGGCATGATCTTCGTCCGTGGTTGGAGACTGGGGGCGCTGCAGGATGAGAGAGGATATTTCGCGACTATATGTAGAACAGCGTCAGTGGACGGCAACATAGGATGATGTACCCCTAAGAAGTCCTGACTATGGGGGCACTTCACCTCTTCAACACTACCAGTATGTCCTCCAGCAGCTCTTGCAGTTGTGCAACTTCTTTTTTCGTGAAGGATAGATTTTCCTCCTGTGAAATTGGATCATTGCCGTCGGTTTCCTCCGAGATAGCAGCGCGCTTGCGCTTGCCTGTGGGATTAAGAGAATTGACTGGCAAAGGATCGGGGCTCTGGATCCTGTTAAGGGTAGCCATGCGGTGCGAAATCGGGCTAGGGTAGGGTGACAAGGTGAATAATTAAGATGCTGGCGGCTGCTAATCGACGCGGAACGAGATCTATCGTCTAGAGAACATCAGCTCCCGCTCTCTTTGTCTCCACACCCAACAGACAACATGGCTTGATAGAGCGCTGTGTTAAGGACCCGCGATACTGACTGCTTTCGAATGAATCCAACAGAATGCTCCTCTTCCACCGGGGCGACTTTGTGGTTTCGCTCCGCGCATTCAAAGCATTTGATGATCGACGCGCAGACGGGCAAGGGCGAGGAGGTCACGACAGCAGCACCCCAATGTACTTCACAGGCCACCATTCAATCAGATCCAGAATGGATTTAATAGTGACCTCACAATTCCACCACTGCTACGAAGTATCGTGAACACAGTACAGGTCTCATGATAAGGGCCAAAGTCTGGAGGGAGACTCGCACACCAAGTAGCCTGATTACATAAGCATTTCTCCAGCCAATCACCGTACATGGTGCAGGGAGTACCGAATCCAACTTCCATCAACCTTGTCCCTTACATGTTCGAGCTATGAATGTTCTTTTCTAGAGTCTGTTTGCCTACTAGATGGGTGGTCCACGCCGGGTATCGAACTGGTGGTCTTGTTCCACCGTCGTTCTGCTTCCAGGTATCCTGCGCTGGGAATGTTGACAACTGAACTTGCTTACGCACCCTCAGGTCCACTGCCTGCCTCGAAGAGGCATACACTTTGTTCATAGTGCTCAATTACTTCACTTGGCCCGCTCTGCACAACGTGTGAAGACGCAGTTGGAGTCTCAAGACCCCAAACGTGGGCAGAGAGTCTGCCAGTCAGTCCAGGGCAGGCTTGCAAAACGGTCAAGAATCTCCCCGAGGACCCGACGTCCGCATATTCGCCTTGTACAATTCGTACACAGGGAAGTCATTACAGCCGAGGAACCAGGCGATGCGACTTATAGGCGCATTCGAGGCCTCAGACGAACGCCGTCAGAGGAGACGAGGGCAGGATCTCCACTCCCTGCTCCTTACCGTCGACGGAAGCATGCCGTTCCCGTTCTTTCGCCTACCCCCTCAGATGCTATCTTATCTGCTCTGGATCCCTTGAGACACCTCTACGCGCCGCCCGGGCTGCACTCGAATAAGCTTGACTTATCGCACCATGATCCCATGTCCATCAGTGAATCGGGTCGGCCAAGGGTACGGCCGACAACAATGCTAGCTACCAACGTCGAGTCATTATCCAGGAGTCCTAGGGAAGGATTGAGAACCCTATTGGCACAATACATCAGATGGGCTTCGAGTGAGGGTACCGTCATACGTCTCACGTCGCATGAGCCCACTGAGCGGGTGACGCTGGAGAAACAGCTGTCGCAGATCTTCAGCGATGACGTGATGGCGTTGTTGAGGAAGGATAGCTACGATTTCACAGATGTCGACCTTTGGGCTTGGATCCTTACTGCCGAGTCATCTGACTTGGCAGCGACCAGGCTTTGGACTCTCACCCACGCACCTATTGTGATTCCGCCAAGATCGGTACCGCACTTCGTCTTTAACCTTGTTCTTCGACGCCAAGACTGGAATGCTCGATCATTGAAGTTAATGTTGATGTACGCTTGGTCAAGGTTGACCACTGGGACGCAGCCTCCAGTGCATCGTCGTACAGACTCTGAAGCCACTCCCAAAACAAGCGCTTCGTCAAGAGCTAGACGTGATATATCTTTGTCACAGAGCACGTCGGCTCTGGACATCGCTGAAGTAATGATAGTATTCGTCCGGCTCTTGCGCCATGCAAGGAAGGTTTACCCAGAAGCTATGGTATCCATCACGGCGTTACTGGCTGCTCACCTAATGAGCCACAGTCGAGAAGCGCGAATAAAACCACAAAGTAGCAGCGCGATAGCTAGGGTTACATTCGTTTTCAACTCAGCATTATCGTTGCTCTCTTATCCAGCTTCGATGCGGCCATTCCAGTCAATTGTCTACCAGCAGAGAGCTCAATTTGATCTTTTGAGGGCCATGAATGAGTTCGAACCCCCCTTAACAATCGATCGAGGGGGCTACCGCGCAGTTACCCGTGTTCAATTAGCACACAAGAAAAGCCTGCAAGAACGAGATTGGGCTGCCATGAAAGCCAAGTCGTGGCCGCCTTGGAAAGAGGATAGACTCGGCTTGGACACTGAGAAAGGGCCCAATTATGGTGTGAGTCGTGCCGGAGAATCAATGCTCAGACGGAAGGAAACGGGTTATCCGGACGAACAATGGGACGATGCTGCGAGAATAATGGCCGGGTGGGATACGGATGAAAGTCCCACAGTACAGACACGGACACTGCTTTCTGCACCGATCATGTCACGGCGAGCGGCTCCGAGCAGCAGTACGTTGGAGCCACCATGGCAGACCAACATCTGGGCGGCCCGAATTCGCGCAACAAGAACCATAGATGAAGCTTGGGCGTGTTTTCTAGCCTACCAGGACACGAATGGGCCCAGTGTTCAGGATGTCTGTTATGCTATGTTCGAAAAGTTGGTTTTCGAGGAAAAGAGAATTGCACGGGTGCAGAAAGGTAGGGCTCAGCGCGATGCCCAGGTGCTGGAAGAGGACCCGGAAATAGCACTGCCTGGCGATAGCCCCAGTGTGTACGAAAAGCCTAGTCCTCGCGAAGCCATCTACGTGCGAACGTCACCGCCGGGGACCAACGAGTTCTTCGAGCTTACGCTAAGAGCCGGTATTCGGCCCTCGGGCAGGTTTCTAGCTTTCATTCTCAAGCATGCCAAATCGTTCGAATTGGGACTACGATATCTACGAGAGAGTGCCTTGCCTCCTCGGGTGGTATATGCACTCCTGAGCCAAGACGCTCTTGGAGGCTCCAGGACTCTCACTGACATCGGGTACATGTCAGAACATACCTTTGCAGCCTTCGTCCAATTCTTGTGCCAATTCAGCCCAGCTCAAGGCCATAAATCCTTGCCGGTGCTCCAGGTCCCTGCCAAGCTCCTTAAGTCTACCCAAGCAGGTCAAGTGCCAATGAGCGTCCAATCCATCAATCCGTTGTTGCAAGCTTACCGACTCCTGCTCGCGCGAAAGCCATTCTACCGACCGCCTTGGAACGCGCTTCTCTCGGCTCTGGCTCGATCGGAAGTGATCATAGATAGCAACCACAGGGCTGATACTCAGGTACAGGACGTCTTGGCTTGGTCTCATACTCGGACGGTGCTCTCGCAGATGGGCTCGATTGGGCTTGAATTAGACTTCGCTGGATTCCAGATCGTTTGTGTAGGCTTGGAGAAGGCCATCTTTGCCGCCGCAATTATTATTGTTCCACCAGTCCGCTCATCGGATCGGGACAATATCAGAAGCGACATCTTGCTCAAAGCAAAAGAAATCTTAGAAGACGGCCTTCCTTTTGTGAAGAGTCTGTTCAAGCGTCTAGTCACCAACAGCACCTACGGCGAGAAGGAGTCATCTATCGGAAAAAGTCTAGGACCCGGTGTGTCAACGATCAACGACTTTCTGCCAAGGTTGCTGGAAGTTCCTAGCCCAGCCCAGCTTCACGCATTCATTCGAGTGCTCGGCCTGCGGGAAGACTTCACGGGTATCCACGCCCTCATCGAGTGGATGTCTCGCTTTGCCCCGGAGCTCCAAGTTGTCGCTGACGAAGCGATGAATGGGAGAAGACTCCTGAGAAGATGCTTGATCGCGGCACGTGTCTTCCTCGAGCAAAGCTGGACGGCCATTGGCGAGCGGGACGAGCAGACTCGTGTCGGAGAAGAGGACTCTGACGAGCAAGGCCATGAAGCTCTAGACAGGCGGGAGAGCGTTTCTTGCAGCTCTGATGATCTTGCAACTGGTGCTGCAGCGGACAGGCTTGAAAGGATGTATGAGCTAGTGCAGGAGCAGGAGGATTGGGGTGGATGGCCGACGGATAAGGAAGTCGAAGCTTACTGTAGAAGGCAGCGTCGCTAGCCGAGAAAACATCAATCCACGTCTTGATATGCAGTCCAACTACTTACTCGTTGAGCTTTGAGTGGGACCTTGTTGTCTGAATATCGCTTGCTTGTGGATGCCAGAACATCTGGCCTGAATGATTAGTAATAAGGCGAACAAGGTAAGCTCCTGAAAGTTTTCACGTTGTCACGTGATGCATCAGACTCCCTTCCCTGCTTTCATCCTCGCTTCTACCCATGAATGATCATCACGACCTTCTTGCTTTCTATGGTACACACAGCTTCGTGCCACACATGGTCAGGCCAACTATGTCATCAGAAGCAGCAGTATTGATGATCACTCGACACGTGGCTGCGGCCTCGACCAGGTTGTTTGTGATGGGCCCACATGATGCTATACTCGCTGCCAATTCGCTGCTTCCTCCATGAAACCTGTCTTGCTTGTACTCCCTATCTCTTTCTGTCGCTGCCTCTCCATTTCCTCTGTATCTTCTCACGGTCATCCATATCCTCATCTCGCGATCCTTTCCCTCGTGCCTACAGCTCATGACCCTTTCCTTCGTCTATTCTCATACTGAACCCAGCTCCCGTATATACGATGGAGTCCTCCCGCGACAGAGCCCGCCAGCTCCTCGAGGAGACAGGCGTGGAACGCGACTCGCGCGCCGAAGGCGGCTTCAGCTCCATCGAGAAATCTCTTCCGCACGACATGGGCTCCCCCTTCTCCATCCCCCTAACCGATAGGCTTTCCTCCTATCTTGGCGCACACAACCCCTTCGCGCAGCACATTGACCCCAGCTCTGAGGTCGTCTGGCTACTCGACAATACCGCCTACAGACCGGTCCATTACTACGCGCATGCGGACCAGCCCTGGCACGCGGAGTATGCCGTTGCGTACTTCAAGAAGAATGCGGGTAAGGATGTCAGTGACGCGGTGGCTAACATAGCAGATAAGATTGGGCTTGGAAAGAAGGGAGCGAACAGGCAAGAGGAGGAGAAGACCATCTCGGATAGGCTGCAGCTCATTGTGGCAACGATTGCACCTGCGAGGAGTGTGGATGTGCGCTTTCCAGATGGGCCAAGACAACTGGGTCCCGGGGGCAGAAGTGCGGTCAGCGAGACGCTGATTGGCGACCTGGGCGAGCACAAGGATGGCGACACCATCTCCATCGAGGCTATCCCGCCACAAAGCGCCCCATACGGACCGATGACGACCCACTTCGCCGCTCCCGAAGGCTGGATGGTAATCTCTGGTAAACCGAAGCTCAATCCCCGCCTTTGAGATATCTACTAACCATCCCTACAGACATTGACGACTCCATCAAAATCACCATGACCCCCTCCCCCATCGGCATCCTCCGCTCCACCTTCGTCTCCACCCCCACCCCCATCGCCGGCATGCCCGCCCTCTACGCACACATCCACTCCCTCCTCTCCCCAACCTGGTTCTACCTCTCCGCCTCCCCCTACAACCTCTACCCCTTCCTCCGCCCCTTCCTCCGCGCCAACTACCCTCCCGGCCAAGTCCTCCTCCGCGAAGCCTCATGGCAGGACCTCGGCGGCTTCCTCGCTGGTCTGACCCAAGGCACCGAAGCGTACAAAAGCAGCCGGATGGAGAAGATTCATGGCATGCTGCCAAAGAGGAAGGTGCTGTGCGTGGGGGACAGCACGCAGAGCGACCCGGAGGCGTATGGGGATATGTATAGGAAGTTTGGGGGCGGGTGGATCCGGAAGGTGTTTATTAGGAAGGTCACCGATGTGGCGGAGCTGAATACGAGTGACAAGAATAGCGATGCGAGGTTTGAGAAGGCTTTTAGGGATGTGCCGAGGAGTGTGTGGACGGTGTTCGAGGATCCGGCGGTGTTGTATGCGGAGGTGGAGAAGCTGAAGGAGATGTGAGCGGCGTTGGGATTTGTAGCTTGTTGGCTTTCGCTGAAAGAGCTGGTTGTTTGGAGTTGGTGTCTGGAGGATGGCCCTCGCTTTCACAACATCACGCTTTCACGATAGATATTCATGGGGTTTGGTAAGATCACGGCAGCAGTATACCATTAGATAGCATAGCGCGTATTGCACATTTCGATTTATGTTACCCCCCATAGCAGCTACCCTACTCTATCCTACCCTACCCATCCCATCCCCCCTCCCCCCGAAATCTCACCGCCCTCTTCTCTCCAAACGCCCTCAGCGCCTCGTCCCGATCCCCCCTCCCCCTCTCCAAACAAGCCCTATATTCCCTCTCCTCCACCACTTCATCTGTCTCCCCTCCTCCAATCCCGCCCTTCTTCGCTCCCTCCCCTCCCACCCTACCGCCCCCCCTCACGGCCCTCATCCCCGCCCCCACACTCACCGGCCCA
>JAABUQ010000176.1_pt1 | contig 139626 bp, 129 predicted proteins | sample 5560001 | NCBI WGS metagenome assembly JAABUQ01 (sample SAMN10711888, study PRJNA513371) | rock metagenome | isolation source: Antarctica rocks | place: Antarctica: Victoria Land, Finger Mt nord | collected 2015-12-18
AGCAGCGCCGCCTTGCCAAAGATTATGAGGAGTTGCCTCGGTCGAGCGAGGCGTTCATTCAGATTGCCATGAGTGCCTTGATGGTCAAGAGGCTGGCTCCTGCTTGACCTTTCTATACAGTCTCTCAGCATCCCGGCCAGGCGGGCACCCCCGTGTGCGTCAGCGTGACCGGCGCGATGCCCCCGTCGTCGTTAAAGACCAGCCTGTCCAGACACGTCACCCGATGATGGGCGTCGGTCTCGCCCAGGGGGCGGCGGTGGTAGCAGATGACCCACTCGTCGTCCGCGCCGGGAAGGCGCAGGACCGAGTGGTGGCCCGCGCCGCTTGACCATGAACGGGGCCTCGACATAGCGCGGCGTGGGCGTGATCTCGCGGAAGTCGCGGTTGAAGGCGCACATGGTCGGGGCAAGGCTTGCGACGACGCAGTGCCCACGCCCGCCGAAGTACAGGTAGGCCTGCCCGTCGTCATCGGTGAAACAGTGCGCGTCGATGGGCTGCGCGCCGTGCGGGTAGTGCCCGACGAGCGGGTGCCCGATGGCGTCGCGGAACGGCCCGGCGGGCGAGTCGGAAACGGCCACGCCGATGCCCGCCCCGTCGCCCGCGGAGAAGTAGAAGTAATACTTGCCGCCGCGCTCGGCGCACGAGGGTGCCCAGGCGGCAAAGCCAGTGGACCAGAGGATGTCCTTGAATTCCAGGATCGTCCCCTCGTTCCTCCAGCCGGTCAGGTCGGGCGACGACCAGCACTCGAACGAGGCCTGGGAAGCGTAGTCGGCGGAGCCGGTGGGGTAGACGTAGTAACTCGACCGAGGCCGAGCTTCTGCGCTTCAACGGCCAGGCGTAGTCGGCGGAGCCGGTGGGGTAGACGTAGTAACGGCCCGCAAAAAGTGAATCCCAGGGTCGGCGTACCAGCCGGGGAACAGCGGGTTGCCGGAGTGTCGGGCGGTCATTGGGTGTCTCCTTGTGGGCCGGGTGCGGCCCCCCGCCTTATTCTGCGCCGCGCGCCGCACCCCTTCCCGCCACGCCGACCGCCCGCATCAGGGAACTTCCCGCCGCTCCCGGACGCTCTCAGGCACAAAGGGATGACACATCCCCCGCAAACACGAACGGCCCCGCCGCGAGCGCGGGGCCGAAGGAGAAGCAGATGATCCGTTTCGTTTCCGCCCGCACGGCGGTCTGCGCCGCCACCCTGGCGTGTGTCCTGGGCGTCGCCGTGACCGCCACCCCCGCGCAGGCCAAGGGGCACGACAGCAACACGCTGCACAAGCTGGGCAAGGCCATCGAGTACCCCGTCCGCAAGGCCTCGGAGAACACCAGCGTCGCCGCCCACCGGGCGACGGGCAGCAAATCGGTCGTCCACCGGCGCAACGGCAACCGCACCTACCGGTCGGTCGTCACCGCCAATGGCCGCATCCACCGCAAGCACCGCGTCGGCCACGGCCGCTGATCGGCGACGGCGAGACAGAGAGAGGAAGAGGGCGAACCTGGGGTTCGCCCTCTTCTTTTGCCTCAAGCGGGCCACTTCTCGGGCAGCGGGGCGGGGCGGACGCCCGCCGACTCCATCAAATAATGCCGGCCCGACTCCGAAGCGTCGAGGAAGCCGCACATGGCTTCCAGCACGTGGAACGTCAGCTCCCCCGAGGCGCGGGCGGGGCGGCCCTCCCCGATGGCGTAGGCCATGTCCAGCAGCCCCAGGCCCCGGCTGTTCTCGGCATAGCCGTGGGTCAGCGGCACTTCCTCCCACTTGCCCTCGCGGTACAGCTTCACCACGCCGTCAAACATATTCGGGTCAGGGACGGACAACGACCCCTCCGAGCCGTGAATCTCGATGGGCGGCAGGTTGTGCGCCCAGACGTCGAACGACGTGATGATGGTGCCCACGGCCCCGCCGGCGAAGTCCAGAACGCCCGCGATGTGGGTCGGCGTTTCGACCACGATGCGCTGGCCCGAGCGCGGCTCCTTGGTGATGACTCGCTCCGGGAAGGACATCTGGGCCGAGCCGGTGACGCGCCGGATCGGGCCGAGCAGCGACACCAAGGCGGTCAGGTAGTACGGCCCCATGTCGAACATCGGCCCGCCGCCGGGCTTGAAGAAGAAGTCCGGGTTCGGGTGCCAGTCCTCGACCCCGCGCCCCAGCATGAAGGCCGTGGCGGCGATTGGTCGGCCAATGGCACCGTCGTCGATGAGCTTGCGGCAGGTCTGGCCCGCCGCGCCGAGGAACGTGTCGGGGGCACCGCCGACCCGCAGGCCTTTCTCCCCGGCCAGCGCGAGCAGGGCACGGCCCTGGTCGCGGGTCAGGGACAGCGGCTTCTCGACGTAGACGTGCTTGCCGGCTTCGAGCGCGGCCCGGCAGACGTCGTAGTGCGCGGCGGGGACGGTCAGGTTCAGGACGGTGTCGATCTCGGGGTCGGCCAGGAGCTGTTCGAGGGTCAGGGCGCGGGCGACGCCGTGCTCCTCGGCCTTGGCCTGGGCGCGGGCCGGGTCGAGGTCCGAGACGGCGGCGACGTGGAGGCCGTCCAGCTTTTTGGCGTTCTCCAAATAAATGTTGCTGATGTTGCCGCACCCGACGACGCCGATGTTCATCGTTTTGATGTTGCTGGTTTCCATGCGGCCTGTTTCGCCGCCCGCGCTCGCCTTTCCTGCCTGGGCACGACGCACAGAATCAGGGTTTCAGGCGGGGCCATCGGGGTTCGGTGTCTGCGCGCCGCGCAGCAGCCGGAGCAGGAGGATGACCGACTCGGCGGCTTCGGGCGAGTCGTCGGGGTCAGGGGGGAAGATCGTGAACAGGACGCGCACGGGCGTCCCCGACCGGCGGCGGGTGGGGCCGTAGTACAACAGCCGGCGGACCTCGCGGCCATACTGGTCCGAGGCCTCTTCATCGCGGGCGTGGGACAGAGGGCCTGGAAAATCGGTGAGATCAAGCACGGCCTGACGGATGCCCGCATCCCACCGTTCGGCATAAGCCGGGTCTCGGCCGTTTAAGGAAAAGTTCAGACGGTCCAGATCATCGGCGGACGGGTCACTCCAGACAATGACGTAGCGATTCACAGCCACCCTTCGCGCTCCATCTCCTCACGGACCTTCGGGTCCATCGCGGCGATGATGCGCTCGGCGTCGTCCGCCAGCTCCTCGCGCGTCATGTGGGACAGGTCAGAGTACCCATACTTCAGTCGCGCCCGCTCCTGCACCTCGGCCATGGTGTGCCACGGGCCGTCGATCATCGCCTGCATCTCGGCGCGGCCCGCCGCCTGGCGCTTGCGGCGTGCGACGGCGTCTCTGGCGGCGGCGGCGATGAAGGCATTTAAGTCTTCGTCCGGCGCGGCGACAGCCCGAATCTCGGTCTCCAGCGCGTCGTCCAGGGTGATGGTAGCCATGCCGTCAGTATACCCTCTCGTTCACGGCCCATGTGCTATAATAGGGCATGACGCCTCTGGTTCTGCACAACACGCTGACGCGCACGAAAGACGTGTTCACGCCCGCCGACGGCAAGACTGTCCGCCTGTACTGCTGCGGGCCGACCGTCTACAACTACGCCCACATCGGCAACCTGCGGACCTACATCTTCGAGGATCTGCTGCACCGCGCCCTGCTGATGCACGGCTGGGGCGTCGAGCACGTGATGAACATCACCGACGTCGGCCATATGACCTCGGACGGCGACGCGGGCGAGGACAAGATGGCGACCGCCGCCGAGCGCGAGCACCGGTCGCCCTGGGATATCGCCCGGTTCTACGAGGAGGCGTTCTTCGCCGACTCGGCGCGGCTCAACATCATCCGCCCCCAGGTGTCGCCGCGCGCGACCGAGCACATCGCGGGCATGATCGCACTGATCGAGCGGCTCCAAGAGCGCGGCTACACCTATGAGACGCCCGAGGGCGTCTACTTCGACACCGCCAAGAACGCCGATTACGGCAAGCTCGCCGGGCTGGACCTAGGCGCACAGAAGGCCGGGGCGCGTGAGGACGTCAACGTGGACGCCGGCAAGCGCCACCCCGCCGACTTCATCCTGTGGTTCACCAACAAGCCGACCCACCTCATGCAGTGGCCCTCGCCGTGGGGCGCGGGCTACCCCGGCTGGCACATCGAGTGCTCCGCCATGAGCATGGAGTATCTGGGCGAAACGCTGGACATCCACTGCGGCGGCATCGACCACATCCCCGTGCATAATACCAACGAGATTGCCCAGAGCGAATGCGCCACGGGACATCTCTTCGCCCGCTTCTGGGTCCACGGCGCGTTTCTGAACGTCGTCTCGCCGTCGGCGGACGCGGCGGGGCAGGGCAAGATGTCCAAGTCCGGCGACAACTTCCTGACCGTACAGCGCCTGGTTGACAAGGGCTACGATCCGCTGGCCTATCGCTACCTGTGCCTCCAGGCGCATTACCGCTCCGAGCTTGCCTTCAACGTCGAGACCTGGGAGTCGCTGGCCGCCGCGACCACGGCCCTGGGCAAGGTCTACGAATTGAAGGCCCGCGTCGGCGAGGACGACGGGCTTTCGGACCGGGAGTACAGCCAAGTCCGGCAGACGGTCTTCGACGCCATCTCGGACGACCTGAACCTGCCCCGCGCCGTGGCGGCCTTGCAGCAGGCCAAGTCTTACCGTTTGTGGCGCGAGTTCGACCCGGTGCTGGGCCTGGACATCGAGACGCGCTCCCGCGCCTCCGTTCCGGCCGCTGACGGCGGCGGGGGCGGCCTGCCCGCCGACGTGGCCGCCCTCCAGGGGCGGCGCGACGACGCCCGCCGCGCCCGCGACTTCGCCCTGTCGGACGCCCTGCGGGCCGAGATCGAGGGCCTGGGCTATACCGTCGGTGACTCGCCCCAGGGCACGGTCGTCAAGAAAAACCTGCTTTAGGGGAGAAACGTTGCCATGCTGACGGTGCAGGAGTATGCCGCGCGGGCGGTCGAAAGGCAGGCCGCAGACCTGGTCAGGGCGCTGGCGGCACTGCCCGAAGACCGTCGCCACTGGCAGCCGCTGGACCGGGGCCGGACGGCGACCGACCAAGTGGCTGAGTGCGCGATGATCAACGGCGTGTCGGCGGACATCGTCGCGCAGCAGGCGTGGGGGGACATCGACATGGCGGAGCGGCGGCGGGCGCAAGCCGCGCTCGACACGCCGCAGAAGGCCGAGGCGGCCCTGAAGGAGAGCACGGCACGGCTTGTCGCCGGCATCCGGGCGACGCCGGCCGCGGCACTGGAGGCCCTGGTCACAATGCCCTGGGAGACGCTGCCGCTGGCGGACGTGTTCCTGATGCCTTTTTGGAACATGGCCTACCACGAGGGCCAGGTCAACTACATCGGGACGCTGGCGGGGGAGAAAGCCGCCTAGTTCAGCGTCCGCTGAAAGACGGCGAAAGCCCCGGCCTGCCGGCCGGCAGGCCGGGGCTTTCGCTCGCAACTTGCGGAGGGTGTGCCTCTCCGCTCATATCACCTCATTTTCGGTGCAGACGAGAAAGCCGCAGCCTCGAAGGTCAAGAAACTTTTCCTCATCGGGGCGGATAAGCTCCATGTATCGCGGTGCGGTGAAGAGCTTCGCAATCGCTTCGATGTCATCGAACCAGAGTTCGGTGGTGCCGTCATACGCGGGCGGAGGCATTCCAGGGAGATCGACGGGCTGGGTGTGGCCTTGAACGTATTTCCGTACATACTGCTGGACTTCGGGGAGCGACTTGAAGAGCGGCGCGTGATTGTTTTTGTGATACTGCACGAACTCTTCCTGAGTCAATCCTTGGCGCTTTTTGAGGAGGATCGTGAACTTTATCATTGTGGGTTTCTCTCTTTGAGGCGGCCTGCCGATGGGGTCCTGCTTGCGAGCCGTGTTACCCATGACGGCGGCCCACCCAACCATGAGAGGAAAGTCGGGAACGATGAAAAGCAGGCCTCGCAGCCTGTGCCCGACCACACGCTCGGCGGAAAGGCGGCGCACCGGCAGCCGTGACACCCTGGAAGACGACGAAAGCCCCCCTGTCGGCAGACAGAGGGGCTTTCGCTCACGACTTGTTCTTACGGCTCAGTAAGCCCCGTGGCCGGTCAGGACGGCGGGGACGGTGCGGGCGATCAGCACCAGGTTGAGCCACACCGACTGACGCTCGATGTACTGCAAGTCCAAAGCGATGGATTCCTCGAACGACAGCTTGGCGCGGCCCGACACCTGCCACAGGCCCGTCAGGCCCGGCAGCACCGACAGGCGGCTCTCCTGTTCGGGGGTGTACAGAGCGACTTCGCGCGGCAAGGCCGGGCGCGGGCCGACCAGAGACATCTCACCGCGCAGCACGTTGAGGAGCTGAGGCAGCTCATCGAAAGAGCTACGGCGCAGGGGACGACCGACGCGGGTGACGCGCGGGTCGCGGCGCATCTTGAAGACCGGGCCGGAGCGCTCGTTGGTGCCCAGCAGGGCGTCCAACCGCCTCTCCGCGTCCGTGTACATCGAGCGGAACTTGAACACCGAGAACTCCCGCCCGTCCAAACCCACCCGGCGCTGCACGAACAGGATCGGGCCGGGGCTGTCCAGGCGGATCAGCAGCGCGATCAGGGCCAGGACCGGCAGCAGCAGGAGCAGGGCCAGGCCTGAAACAGCCAGGTCCAGCGTCCGGCGCAGCAGGGCATCGGCACGCGCCGAGGCGCTACGCACACGGACGCGGCGTTCCGAGGGGCGGGGCAGGGTTTGTGTTGCGATCGGAATACTCATGTGATGAATTGCCTCAGAGTTCTAACGTTCGCTCACTTGTTCCGAGTAGTATTATAGTGCATATTCCGCGTCAAACGCACAAGAAAAAGAGGAGATTCCGTTAATAAGAAGGACTTCTTTGTGACTTTCGCGCGTCAAGACCAGGGCCGGCGGGCGAACTCGTAACCTACGTTACACGCCGTCGCCATCCGGCTCGCATCAGGCCGCGGGGCGCGTACATCAGCCGCAACCCTATTCCCCAAGGGTACACGAGTGAACCCCATTCTTCCCCGCGTTTCCCGGCGTTCTCCCAGGCGCACCGGGTTTGGACACGCGGCCCCGTCCTGCGCGGAAAGTCATGTCGGTTCACGGACTGGCCGGGGGCGGTTATTGTTCCCCCGCACACTCAGCGCGAGGTCATCCTGGACGCTGGTGATGGCTAACCCATACCCCCCGCTGCGGCCCGAAGCCCTCAGCCTTAATCCCTAGGGGAACGCCTTCGTCCGCATGACCGTATGTTCGAGCCGCCCCAGCCGCCGCCTCGCGACCGGCGACGTCAGTTTGTCAAGGCGCTCCTGGACAAACTCGGCGGCGGCACGGTTGCCCAGCACATCCACGAACACGCAGGCGGCTAGTCGTGTCGTCTCGGAGTTATCTGTCTGCGCCACGCGGACCAGCAGCGGATCGAGGGAGGGCGAGCCAATCATGACCAGCGCCCCCGCGCAGGGGTAAGCCTCGTTCAAAGATGGGATATGTTTCACAAAGATGAAGAGAGAAGTCAGGTGGTCAATCAGGAAAGGGACGGAGCGTGTGCTTCGGAGTTCTCCCAGCAGCAAGACCGCATCTCGCGCGTCACGATCATCTTGGTTGTCGATGTGATCTATGAGGGCGTTCGGGGTCTTGGCTTTCCTCTGGGTGGACTGCTGGAGAAGCGTCTCCGCGATGACCTGGACTCTATCTTCCTCCGCCTCATGGCCGCGCTCCAAAGAGGCCGAAGCGCTCTCGCGCTGCTCCGCGTCCGGTGACTGAAGTAAGAGGTAGGGGTCGCTGACGGGAAGGCCAGGCGAACTGGCAGCCGGTGCCGCTTTCACCAACACGGTACGCACAGTTGCCAGGACGAACAGGCAAGCCGCCGCAACGAAGAAGATTTGGGCTTTGAGCATCATCTCATCTTTACCCTTCTGTAAGCGGAGTCGGGTCTTACTGGCTGCCGACGCCGTGGACGCACATGGCGAGCGCGTACAGGCCGTGCGTGGCGGTGAGGAACCGGGTTTTACGGCCCCTGCCGCCGAAGCAGACGTTGCTAGTCCAGCCCTCGGGGACGGGGATGTGGACGATCCGCGCCCCTACTTGTCACCGATCTTCTTCCACGCCTTGAAGTCCTCCTGCGTCGACTCGATCATGGCGGTCGTGGCCGCGTGGAGCCAGCCCTCATGGCGGGAAGCGAGGTCCTTCTGGACGGCGGCGACAGCGCGGGGGCTGCCCAGGTGGATGTTGGCCGTTTCGGCCCCCATCGCCCGCAGCAGGCGCTGCTCGTCCTCGGCGTCGCCCACGTCCGCCAAGGGGACGCGGGTGCAGTCGGGGGCCAGCCGGCGCAACACCCACTGGCCGCGCAGCTCCATGAACGGGTCGCGGCAGCGGACGGCGCGGGTTACAATGGCCTGGTAGAGTATCTCGGGGTGGCCCTGGCTCTTGCGCGCCCAGAGCCAGGCGGACGGGACCAGGGCCTTGGCCTCGCGGGCGACCTTGCCGCCGGCCCAGTCCGCGACGCCGACGAGCCGCAGGTGCCCCAGGCTGCCTAGGCCCGCCCGGCGGTGAGCGATGCGGTAGGGCGGGAGCGGGCGGGGCAACCCATGCTCGATCCCCTCACGGGCGCTAGCTGGGACGTCGTCCACGGCGGGCAGGGCATCCATCTTCTTCCAGAATTGCACTGGGTCTCCCAAGTATCGCCCCACCGCGTCGCGCAGCCAGACGTGCGACTCGGCCAGCACGAAGGGCAGCCCGCCGGCTTTCAGGCCGGCGGTATAGCCTTGCAGGACCGCATCGCAGGCGGCCTCGGCGGGCGACTGGAGGCCGTCGGCTAGGGCGGCACTGACGGTCAGCCGGACCAGATCCACGGCGTAGGGCATCTCATGGGCCTCGTCGAAGTCGTTGACGCCCCAGACCAGCCGCCCCTCGGCGTCGCGCCACGTCCCGAAGTTCTCGACGTGCAGGTCGCCCACGGCCAGTAGGGTTGGCGCGTCCATCAGGCCGGGGCAGACGTCCGGCAGGACCTGCGCCCAGCGGTAAAACGTGGACCGCAGGAACGGGAACGCCCCCACCGTCATCTGCTGGTGCTTGAAGTCCAGGTCGGCCTGGGCCAGCGTCGTGTGCTCCCCGAGCCAGGCCGCGTAAGCCTGCGTAGACTTCTCGATGTTCATAATAATCTCGCTATAGTTTTCGCGCCGGCGGCGGGGGCCAGACTCCTTCCTCCTGCTGGGGCGCACCCGTCAGCGGAGACCCTTTGACGAAACCGAATATGTGCCAAGTGGCATACAAGGAGACAGGCCCACCAACGATCAAAAACCCGTAGGCGATCATCGTGGAGGCTAAACCTGCCCGCAGGTGGAGCAGACGGAAGCCGATCTGATACAGGTAGTAGAGTGCCGCCAGAGTGTGGGAGGCTGTCAACGGAAACAGCCACTTCAAGATCGCCGCCTGCTTCTGTCTTAACGCCAGGCCCACCGCCATGTAAGCCAGAGCACAGATAGGAAGTGCGAGAGCAGCGCCGTAAACCGCGAACAGGAGACTTGCATAAACAGCTTGGCCGTGGTTCAACGTGTCGCCCCTACCGCAGCAGGTCGGCGTAGACGCCGGGCCAGCTTCCCTTGATCACGACCGCGCCGACGGCCTTGGCGTAGAAGTCCACCGGGCCAGCCGCGCCGATGATGCCGTAGGCGTAGCCCAGGTCGTGCAGGCCCCAGAGCGCTTCGATCAGCAGCGCGCGGCCGATGCCCCGGCCCCGGTGCGCCGGGTCCACCCCGGTCGGCCCGAAGAAGGCCTTACGGGTGGACTCGAAGGCCGCGAAGCCGAGCAGCGTTTTGTCCTCGACGGCGATCATGCACGAAACGGGCTGGCGCGCGAACGTCGCCGCGACCTCGTCCGCCCAGCCGGACGTGAAGTGGGTGCGAACGAAATCGCCCACCGATGTCAGCTCGAACGTGTTGGCGCGGCGGAGGACGACGCCCTGGGCCTTGACGCTGGCCGCGCCGGCCTCGCGCGGCGGGAGGCTGTAGAGGGGAACGAGGAGGTCAGGCATGGCCGCAGGTTCGGCGTCGGCGCGGGCGTTTCCTGCCCATAGGCGACGCCGGGCTACTCGGACAGCGCGTTGAGCGTCTTGAGCATCTCGGTCGCCAGGGCCGCGGCGGGCGCGTCCTGGGCGAACAGGTCCGGGTGCAGGGCGCGGGCCAGGACGCGGCGGGCGCGGCGGCGCTCGTCCGGCCCCAGGCGGGCGGCCACGGCCGTCAGCGTGTCGGCGTGGGTGCTGCGCGCCTGCCCCGCCAGCAGCTTGATGTGCCGCTCGGCCGTTTCGAGCTTCGCCTCGGCGGACCGGGCGCGCTCGCGCATCTCGTCCCAGCTCGCTTCGAGTTCGGCGAGCTGCCGCCGCAGGGCGCGAAGCTTGGCCTTAAGCCTATCGTGCCGTCCGGCCAGCGTGTCGTGCAGGGAGGCGTCCACGACGCGTGGGCCGTCGCCCTTCGCGCCGACCAGGGCGCGCAGGGCGTCGCTGCGGTAGATGGTCGCCCGCGAGATGCCCGCCCGATCGGCCACGTCGGCGACGGAGAACGCGGCCCCGATCCGCGTCAGGTCTCGCACGGCGGCCTTGACGCGGGATTCGCGCGCCTCAGGGTCCTGGGGCTTGGCCCCGCGCCGGCGGATGTCTTTGGTCTTGTTCACACCTCTATTCTGGCATAGATGTGGAACAAAATTAGCGGATAAATCAGCAAAAACGTCTGCCGGCGTCGTCAAAACGACACTTCAGGGCCGCGAGATACGGCGAAAACCGGCGGCAGCCGCTCTGACCGCTTCTGCGCATGGGCATTGACCGCAGCCCAGTCTTGTGATACACTATATTCAGGTTCGCAAAATTAGTCCCCTACCCCAGTACGCGAGAGGCACACAGCCTCTCGTTTTTTTGTTGCCCGACCCCATTTCCCCCCTTTCCCCTCAGCTTATAGTCTTTCAGTTCATCCGCGCCAGGGCGGCCATCAGGCGCAGCAGGCTCGGGCCGAGCAGGACCACGAAGATCGCCGGGAAGAGGAACGCCACCAGGGGGAACAGCATCGTCACCGGCAGGCGGGCTGCCTGCTCGCGGACGCGCTGCACCCGCGCCGCCCGCGCCATCCCGCTCTGCGCCCGCAGGACGCGCGCGATGCTCGTCCCTAGCTGTTCCGACTGGTAGATGGCGGCGGCGAACGTCTTCACCTCCCCCATCTCCAGCCAGGCGGCCATGTCCTTGAGGGCCTGGCCGCGCGCCTTCCCCAGCCGCATCTCCTGCCGCGCCCGCGCCAGCTCCGAGGCCAGCGGCCCGTGCATCTTCTCGGTCACTTTGGCGAGCGCCCCGTCCAGGCCCATGCCGGCCTCGACGCTGACCACGAGCAGGTCGATCATCTCCGGCAGGGCGCGGCGGATCAAGGCCTGCCGCTTGCGGATCGCCTGCTGGAGCAGGGCGTCGGGCAGGGTCAGCCCGACGACCAGCCCGAGCAGGGGCAGCAGGAGTCGCAAGCCGGGCCGCGCCGGAAAGATGGCGGGCGAGGCCGACAGGCAGAGCGGCAGGGTCAGCAGCAGGCAGGCCAGCCCGCAGACCAGGCGCAGGCCAGCGAACTCCGCCGCCCCCAGCCCCGACGGGCTTCCTGCTCGCTGGAGCGACGCCCGCAGCCGCTCCGACGCCCCCCCAGGCGTCAACCGCGCCCCGAGACGGGCCAGCCGCCGCCGGACTGGCTCCCACAGCCGCGCCTGCCAGCCGCCTTCCAGTTCGGCCTCGGCCAATGACGGGAAGCCGTCGGGGGCAGGGGCGGCGGGCCGGGCCAGCGCATCCACGCGCCGCGCGACGGCCTCGCGCGGGCCACTCAGCAGGCCGCTCAGGGCCAGGACGAGCAGCGCTCCGGCCAAGAACGACAGCAGAAGGATGAGAAAGAGCATAAGTGTCCCCTCTAAACGTCCAGCGTCACCATGCCGCGGATAATCAGGCCGCCGGCGATCTGCCCCAAAATCGCCCCGCCGATCATCCAGCGGCCCGACAGGGTTTCGAGCAGGGGCTGAAAATAGTCCGGGCTTCGCAGGTGCAGCAGCAAGGCCAGCGCGGGGGCCAGCACCATCAGGACCACGGCGGACAGGCGGCCCTCCGCCGTCAAGGTCTGCACCTCGCCCGCCATACGGACCCGCTCGCGGATCGTGTCGGCGATGGCGTCCAAGACCTCGGCCAGGTTGCCGCCCAGGGGCAACTGGATCAAAATCGCCGTCACCACCAGGTCCAAATCGGGCGACGGGACGCGACGGGTCATGCGGCCCAGGGCGACGTCGAGCGGCACACCCAAGCGTGCCTCGCCCGACGCCCAGCCGAACTCGTCGGCCATCGGCGCAGGCAGCTCCGAAGCGACCGCCTGCATGGCCTGGCCGAACGAGTGGCCCGCCCGGAGCGAGGCGGTCAGCAGCATCAGGGCGTCCGGCAGTAGGGCGTCGAAGCGGCCCCGCCGGGCGGCCTGGCGCGTCGGCAGAATCAGCAGCGGGACCGCCAAGCCCACGAGACCCGTCACCAGGCCGGTCACGACTAAATGGGTTGCCAGCAGGCCCGGCAGCGCCCCGCCCAGGCACGAGGCCGCGCACACGCCGAGCCACTCCGCCGGGCGCAGGCGCAGGTCGGCCTGGAGCATGGCCAGCCGCAGGCGCGGCTCCCACCCCGCGCCCCCCAGCCAGCGCGTCAGCGTCGGCAGGGCGTCCGCCCGGTGTGCATCCGGGTCGGCGCGGGCCGCCTCGGGCGGGGCGGGCGGCGGGGCTTCGGCCCGGCCCGTGACGCGGTCCAGTCGGTCCCGGCGCTGCCGTGCCTGACGTGCCCGCGTCTCAGCCACGCCGTAGACAAGGCCCGCCGTCAGCAGGAAAGACAGGGGAATGACCGCGATTGGATTCATCCGAACAGCTCCGGCGGCAGCATGACCCCCTGCGCCTCCAGGGACGGCGCGAAGGCGGGGCGCAGGCCTGTCGGGGCGAGCGCGCCGCCCGGCCCGCACCGGAAGATGTCCTGCATCGAGACGACCTCGCCGCTCGTGCCCGTGACCTCGGTGATGTGGGTCACGCGGCGGGTGCCGTCGCGCATCCGCTCCTGATGCACCACGAGCTGCACGGCGGACCCGATCTGCTCGCGCACGGCCCGCAGCGGCAGCTCGGTCCCGGCCATCAGCGTCATCGTTTCGAGCCGACTCAGCGCGTCGCGCGGGCCGTTGGCGTGGACCGTCGAGAGCGACCCGTCGTGGCCCGTGTTTAAGGCCATGAGGAGATCCAAAGCCTCCGAGCCGCGCACCTCCCCCAATATCAGCCGATCCGGGCGCATCCGCAGGGCGTTTCGGACCAGGTGGCGGATGGTGATCTCGCCGCGCCCTTCGAGGTTCGCCGGACGGCTTTCCAGTGAAACGACGTGCGCCTGCTGCAACTGAAGTTCGGCGGCGTCCTCGATGGTGATCACGCGCTCATCGGGCGAGACGAACGACGACAGCGCGTTCAGCGTCGTCGTCTTGCCGCTGCCCGTGCCGCCGGAGACCAAGATGTTCAGGCGGCCCGCCACGCAGGCCCGCAGCAGGGCCGCCGAATCGGGCGTGAGCGTCCCCAGCCGGACCAGGTCGTCCATCCGCAGGGGCTGGCGGCTGAACTTGCGGATGGTCACGACCGGACCCTGCAAGGCCAGCGGCGGTAATATGATATTGACCCGACTCCCATCAGCCAGTCGCGCGTCGGCGATTGGGGAGGCCTCGTCCGCGCGCCGGCCCAGGGGGGCCAGTATCCGCTCGATGATCCGGCGCAGGTGCGCCTCGTCATCGAAGACGACGTCCGTGCGCGTCAGACGCCCGCGCCGCTCGACGTAGATATGGGACGGCCCGTTGACCATGATCTCCGAGACGCCCGCGTCTTCCAGCAGCGGCTCCAGCGGCCCCAGGCCGACCAGCTCATGGACGACCGCCGACACCAGCCCGTCCCGCTGCCGCCCGGTCAGGGCGGCCATGCCGCCCTCGGCCAGCAGGCGCGCGGCCAGCGCCCCCACCTGTTCCGCCAGGGCGGCTCGGGGCAGGCGGGCCAGGCGGGCGGCGTCGGACTCGGCGACCAGTTGGGCGTGGAGGCGGCGCTTGAGCGCCAGTGCTTCGGGCGTCAGACCACGGCCGGACGTCTCGGAGAGAGGCGGCGCGTCGAGGCTGAACACGGGCTACCCTCCCCGCCGGGGCGCGAAGCCGCCGGCCAGTTCTAAAACGCTTTTGGCGACGCGGCTGCCGGGGTGTGACAGCACGAACGGGACGCCGGTGTTGACCGAGGCGGGGACCAGCCGGCCGTCGTTGGGGACCAGGGCACGCGCCGTGCAGCCCAGGGTCCGCTCGATGTCTGCGGCGGAGATGCGGTTGCGGGCGGTGGCGCGGTTCAGGACCAAATGCACCGCCTCGCGCGCGACGTGCCGCCCGGCCACCGCGTCCAGCCACAAGCGGCTGTCGGCCAGGGTCGTCAGGTCGAATAGGTTGGCGACCAGCAGCACGGCGGAGGCGTGGGACAGGGCGTGTAGCGTCGTCGCGTGCAGCACCGGCGGGACGTCCAGCACGACGAACCGGTGTCCGGGCTTGAGCAGGTGCAGGAGGCGGTCCAGCCCGTCCGGCGTCAGCGCGTCCAGCGGGACCGGGGCGGACGCCCCGGCGAGCAGCCGCAGGCCGGACGGGTGGCGCTCTAAATGATCTTCGAGCAGCCGCGCGTCCAGGTCCTCGGGGGCCAGCCGCACTAAATCGGCCAGCGTCCGGCGCGGCGAGACGTTTAAGAGGGTGGCGGCGTCGCCGAACTGCGTGTACAGGTCGAGCAGGACCGTCGGCTCGCCGGTCGCGGTCGCTAGGGCGGCCGCCAGGTTGACGGCCAGGGTCGTCTTGCCGATGCCCCCCTTCGCGCCGCTGACGGCCAAAACCTGTGCGCCCGCGTGGGGGTCGGACTCAGCGGCGAAGGCCGCAGTGCCCCGCCGCAAGCCGTCGGCGTGGACCCCGCGCAGGGCATCGGCCAGCGCGTCGCCGCCCAGCGGCCAGCACAGAAGCTCACGCGCCCCCGCCCGCATCGCCCGCCGCAGATCGTCGTCGCCCGCACTTTCGGACAGAAGCACGCTCCGCCCCGGCAGACCGCCCGCAGCCAGCAGCTCGGCTACCACGAAGCCGTCACGGACGGCGAGGTCCGCGGCCAGCAGGACGAGGTCGGGGCTGAGCGCATGCGCCTTCTGCACGGCCTCCTGCCCGTCGCGCGCCTGCCCGGCGACTTCTATGTCCGGCTGGGCGGCGAGCATAGCCCGGACCTGTTCGCGGCGCGCGGGCCGGCTGTCGGCAATCAAGACGCGGATCATGGGAAACTCCTATTGCCGCTCACGGCTCCCGCGCGGGTTCAGGCGTAGGCGGATCGCTTGTGACGGGCGCATCGCCCGGATCGGGCAGGTTGACGGGCGGGCCGGTGCGATCTTTATCGCCCCCGCCCTTTTGCAGGTCGGGGAAGTCTTTGTCGAAATCGCCTCGCCGGACATCGGGCCGAGGGATGGGCAGGTTCTCCAGGCTGCCCGGCGGCGGCGGGCGTGTCCCCACGGTGTCCGGGCCGACGATCTCGGGCTGGATGAGGATCAGCAGCTCGGTCTCCTCCTTGCGCGTCGTCGTGTTCTTGAAGAACTCGCCCAGTACGGGGATTTGACTGAGCAGGGGGATGCGCTGGACCTGGCGGACCTGGGTGCTGCTGTACAGGCCGCCGATGACCAGGGTCTGGCCGTCGGCCATTTGCAGCGTCGAGGTGGCGCGGCGGACAGTCAGGCCGGGCACCTGGAAGCCGCTGATCTGGACCGAGGCGGCATAGTTGAGGTCGCTGACCTCGGGCGTCACCGTCATCTGCACCGTCCGCTCGCCCACCAGCGCGGCCCGCACGGAAAGTCTGACCCCGTAGGGCTTGTACTCGATCGTGATCGAGGAGCTGATGCCGCCCGTTCCGCTGCTGGCCTGCGCGACCGGGATGGGTATCTCGCCGCCGACCAGGATGCTGCCCTCACTGCCATCTAAGACCACCAAACTCGGCTCGCTCAAGACCCGCGCCTTGTTCTCGGTGATCAGCGCGGAGAGCTGGGCCGAGAACGGCGAGATGCGCTCCAGCTTACCGCCGCCGAGCAGGCTGGTGTTGAACGCGCCGCCCCCGGCGGGGTATTGCCCGAACAGGATCGGCTGCGGCTGGAACACATAGGTTTGCCCCGCCCGCGTCCCCGCCGTGCCCAACGTCCCCCAGCTCACGCCCAGGTCTTTTTCCGCACTGCGGTCGATGGAAATGACCTTGGCCCGGACCAGGATCTGCCGCGTCGGGTGGCTGCCCAGGTTGATCAGGTCCACCACCTTGAGTTCGGACGGCAGCGAGGCAAGCAGGCGGTCCAGGGGGTCGGAGGCGATAGTCGTTTCTTTGGCGCGGCCCCGCGCCGGCTTTTTGGATTTCGGCGCGTCGGTGGTATCGTCGGCCGCCGTCGGATCGTCTGCCGCTGCGCCGTCGGCGGCTTTGGACTTCTTGGGGGTGCTCGTCCGATGAAAGCGCGGGGCGGACGGGGCGGCGGGCGTGTCGTCCGCCGCGTCCCCCCCTGCCGTTGGCGGACTCAGGGCGTACTGCCCCAGCAGGGCGATGGTCCTGTCGTCCACCACCCGCACCCGGATGCCCAGGCCGCCCAGGCTTTCGCGCAGCAGGGCCGCGTAGGTCGCCGCCAGCGAGAGCTTCCCGTCGTCCGGGGCGGGCAGGAGCGTGAGGAGGTTTTTGACCTTGGGCGTGTAAACACCGGCGATGGCGGCGGCCCGCTGCATCAGCGCGGCACTGGGGACCTCCCCCTCTAAAAACAGCGTGTCCTGGACGGCGCGGGCCGTCACGCCGGGCAGGCCGATCTGCGCCTGCACCAGGGCCGCGAGGGGGGCGGCGTCGGCGACGGGCGGCACGACGGACAGCCGCCATTTGTGCCGGCCCACACGGTCGTAGACGAACAATGTGGTTTCGCCGACACCCTTGGCGTTGACCAGCAGGCGGCGTGAGGACAGCGGCACGATGTCCGCGACCTGGGGGCTGCCGACTGCCGCCGTGGTCATGTGGTCGAACTCGTACACGTCGGATTCGCCCACGCGCAGTGTCTTCCCCGCGGGAACGGCGGGGCGCGCCCCGCCGCGGCCCGGATGGGAATAGGCGGGCACGAGCGGCAGGGATAACATCACAAAGGCGGCGACAGCGGTGTGGGTACGTGTCATAGGAGTTGTCTCATCTCTCACGGCGCGACCGAGACCGTCTGGCTCTGGCTGCCTTTGATGACCGTCACCTCGACGCGCGCGGGCGGCAGCGGGCGCGGCGCGGCGACGGGCAGCGGCGGCAGGCTCTCCAACGGCTCCCGTGCCGCCATCCGCGACGCCCGGCGGCGCGGCGAGGGTGGCTGGGCGAAAATAGGTGCCGCCTGTTCGCGGACGACAGGCGGCGCGGGGAACACGGGCGGGGGCGAAACGGCATCGTCGTCCGCGGCGCGCAGGGACAGGTGCAGCTTGCCGCGCGCGCCGGCCAGCACCAAGGCCTGCGCCCCGCGCGGGGACACCGCGACCGTGACGCGGGGGGCACCGGCGGGGGCCTCGGCGGGCGGAGCGGAGTCCGGTGCCGTCTGCGCACCGACGGCCAGGAGGCGGACGTTTTGCAGCACGGTCCGCACCTCGGCGGGACCGCTGCCCGGCTCGTCCGTCGCCAGCAGGTCCACGTGGTCGCCGGGGCGCACGAACTCGTCCGGCCCGTCGGTTGGGTCCAGCACGACGGTCACGGCACGGAGATTGGCCGGCAGAGCGAAGGCCATCCCCAGTGCGGCGTCGGGGGCGGTGACGGCGGACCGGATCAGGGCCGCCCCCTTGGCGACGGCCTGGAGCGTGACCTTCCCGGCCACCTCGGACGGCGCGGTGGCCGCGCCTTCCGGCACTTCGGCGAGCGGGACGCGGCGGGTGACAAGCCAGCCCGCCGTCAGCCGCGTGCGCGCGGGGATGTCGCGGGCGGCCACGACAACCAGGGCCGACGCGGGGGTCGCGGCCTGGGCCGCCAGCCGCCCGCGCACCAGCAGGAAGGCCAGGGCCGACGCCGCCAGGCCCGCCGCCAGCGCGAGCGACAGCGTCGTCCCCGGCAGGCCACGGGGGCGCGGCATCTGGAGAGGCGGCGGGTGGGGCGTTCGCGGCGGTGGAGAAACTACGTGCATGAAGTGAGCCTTGAAGCGGAAGTGACACGCCCGGCACTGGAAGTGCCGGGCTACCCGGAGAAAGCCCCGCCGGGGCTGGGGACTGTTCGCGGAGATCGGTTCCAAAATCCTGTTACTCAGTGCCGGAGGCACTTCCTCCAGGTAGCCCGGCACTTCCAGTGCCGGGTGCGATTTACGCAGGTGGACTGTACGGTTACTGCGTCAGGCGGGGCAGTGTCCTGCTGCCTGCCCCCAGGCAGCCGCCGCCGGAGCCGGTGGGGATCGTCAGCCCGATGAACCGGCCCAGAGCGATACCGTTCCCCGGCAGGCCCGTCGGGTAGGGCTGGTCCACGAAAAACGTGGCGAAGGCCAGCACGGTCACGCTCCCCGGTTTGTTCTTGACGGCCTGGCTGACGACCGGGACGATTAGCAGGTGGTCCTCGGGGTGGGACCCGTCCGGCATCTCCTGCCCGCCCGCGCCGAACCAGCCGTCGTAGGTTGCAAAAGCATGGCTGTAGGCGGTGTCGCTTGGGGACAGCCGCGCCGCCATATATTGCCGCGTGAATGCGACGTTATCGTAGGGCAGCGGCGGCGTCTGGAACACCTGCCCCGCCGAAATCGCCTGGTCGGACGTCCGGGGGATCGTGTCGAAGTACGACGCCCCGGTGCCGCTGGTCAAAATAGGGTCGAAGCTGCCCGGCACGACCAGCTTGCCGGTCGCGTCCCAGAGGTTCAGCTTCAGGACGACCTGCTGGCTCGCGGGCTGGTAGACGCCCGGCGTCACGGTCTTCGCGCCGCTGAGAAGAGCCGAGACGTAAGCCACGGCCTTGTCGGTATTGGCCGGGTCGTCACCGATCACGCCGAACGGGGCGACCGGCATCCCCGGCGGCAGGCCGCACACGTTCCCCACGAGGGCCGTCGCGCTCGCCCGGACCGAGACGGCATTGGCCGCGCCGTCCGCCCCCATCGGGGCGTAGCCGACGGCGGGCGCGAACGAGAGCGGGGCGTTGACGTAGCCCGCCACGGTGACTGATCCGTTGCCGCCGGTCGAGACCACAGCACCCTGGAACGCGGGCGACGCCCCGGCATTGTTGGCCGCCACGACCGGGCCGACGCCTGCGCCCGCCGTCCCCGTCTGCGCCGCCCCCGCCCCGGCGAGGGCGGCGGCATCGGCCACGGCCTGCGCGCGCTGCCGGGCCAGCGCCATCATGTTGAGGTCGATGGCGAGCGCGGCCATACCCAACAGGGCCGTCAGCGCGAAGACGACCAGTGGCAGCGTCGCCCCGCGTTCGGTTCTGCTCACGTCATGCCCCCTCCGATGTCAGGCCAGGCCTGTTGCCGGGGCGGTCCACCGCCCCATCAAAGCAGCACCCTTCGGGTGAGGATGGCCTGGCCCGTTCTGAATCTTCACCCGTGAGGGTGCTATCCTGCCGGGGCGGTGGACCGCCCCGGCATCTCCGACACGTCATTCACGGCGCATCACCATCCGGGCCGTCAGCGTCCGCGCGCCGCCCGCGAAAACCAAAGACGTGACCAGCGGGTGGCTGTAGGTCACGGTTGCCCGGACCAGGCCGCCCGTGGGCGCGTTGTTGCTGCCGTTGGTATCGCCGAGAGTGGTCCAGGTCGTGCCGCCGTCGGCGCTCTCCTCTAGGACGACGCTGGCGGGCGTGAGCGGCAGGCCCACACCGGCGCTGACGCCGCCCCCCGCCGCCTTGGCGACGGCGTCGCCCGCCGCAGCGGAGCGGGAGGCCGCGCGGGCGGCCTGGCTCACCTGCGCCTGATCGCCGAACAGCAGCCCCATCTCGATGATGCCGAAGAGCAGCAGGAACAGCAGGCTGGACACCAGCGCGAACTCGACCAGGGCCGCGCCCCGCTGCCGCCTCCGCCGCCTTAAACCCTGTCGCCTCATGGTAGCAGCCTTAGATGAAGTTCAAGATGCAGCCGGGCGGCGGCAAAAGCCGCGCCCAGCAGAACGGCGGGGGCGAGCGGCATCCGGCCCGCTTTAGACCCCCTCTCCAGAGCGCCCAGTCCGGCCCCGGCCCGCAGCAGGTGCAGTCCGAGCAGGGCGTTCCCTACCGTCTCGCCCAGCGCGCGGCGCGAGACGGCCCAGGCCAGGGCCAGCAGGCCGCCGGCCAGGGCGGTGCCGAGCAGCGTCCAGAGCAGGAAGACCGGCCCCATCAGCGCGCCGACAGCGCCCAGCAGCTTGACGTCGCCCGCCCCCAGGGCGCGGACGGCATAGGGCAGCAGCAGGGGAGCGGCCAGGGCAAGCCCCTCCCCGGACCAGGCCAGGCCCGGCCAGCCGCCCCACCACCCGTTGCCGGCCAGGCCGGCGAGAACGGCGGCCAGGGTCAGCGCGTTCGGGATGCGGCGGGCGCGGATGTCCCAGGCCGCAGCCGTCAGCAGCAGGGCTGCCAGCAGGACGATCACGGCGGCTACTTGAGCGCCGTAGCCGCCGTGTTCAGCTTGGCGTTGGTGTTGGTGCCGAGCAGCGTCACGGCCCCGACGCAGACGACAGCGATGAGCGCGATCAACAAAACGTACTCGACCAGGGAAGCGCCCTCTTCGTCGTTCCAGAAGCGGCGCAGGGACTGCGAGAAAGAGCGGGAGGCGGCGAGGGGAGATGTGCGAAGCATAGGAGTGTTCCTTCCGTGAGTTGATCTTCGCCGGTCTTTCCAAGACCGGCCTCTAGTGAGCGAGGTGAGAGCAGAGTGAGGGCGGGGCCTGCCGCTACTTGAGCGCGTCCGAGGCCGTGCCCAGCTTGGCGTTGGTGTTGGTGCCGAGCAGCGTCACAGCCCCAACACAGATGACCGCGATCAGGGCGATCAGCAGGACGTACTCGACGAGGGAGGCACCGTCCTCGTCCCGCAGGAAGCGGGAAACGGCCCGGCGGAGCGCGGACGTGTCGAGGGCAGACGTGTGGACACGGGGCATGGGGGGTCTCCTTCCGTAGACATGATCTTCTTCCATAAAGTTCTTCTTCCGTAAAGAGCGCCTCGCGGCGCGGCGGCCTCTTGCCGCTGCTTTTCTTCACTGCAAGATCTGTGCCAACTCCCCGCAAAAGTGCGGGGGGCGGCTAAAATATTTCGCGTTTTTTACCGCCCGCGCGTCAGCAGGACGCCGGCCAGGGCGAGCAGGCTGAGGATCGTCATCAGGCCGCCGGGCATGAAGGCGCGCAGACGGACAAAGCGCAGGGCGAAGAAGACCAGCAGGCCCAGGATCAGCACCAAGGCCAGCGGCAGGCCCCAGGCCTGGCCCCGGCCCATCCCCCAGGCGGACACGGCGAGCAGGACGGCACCGATGTCCCCGCCCAGGATCGAGGGCAGGCTGCGCGCCTTGAGGTAGCCGATGACGCCCCCGAGCATGACGAGGGCGGCGTAGACGTAGACGACAAGAGAAGCAGTATGCATGGGCGGATTATACCCGTCTGCTTTTACTCCCCGTCTGCTTTTACTCGATTCTACAGCGGCGGCGCGGCGGCGGGGGCAGCCGTGGCGGCGGGGGCGGCGTCGGGCGGCAGGTTGATGATCGCGCCGCGCGGGACGCCCACGATGTCGATGTCCTTGACGTGGCGGGACTTGACCAGGCGCGGGGTCAACGAAGCGGCCCGGACCTGGGCGGCCCGCGCCTCGGCCTGGGCGCGCAGGACCGACTTCTGGTTGACGAGCGTTTGCAACTGCTGGTTGAGCTGGGCGAGCTTCAGGTTCTGCTGCGCGGCCAGGCGCGAGCGCAGGGCGACGACGGTCGCGGCATCGGGGTAGATCGCGCGGATGCGGACCTCGTCGATGACGATGGAGTCGGGGTTGAAGCGCGCGTTCAGCTCCCCGAGGGCGTAGGCGGCGGCAGCCTTCTTGCCGTCCCCGGTCATGTTCTGCGCGGTCGTCTTCAGGCCGAAGGCGTCCACGACGGCCTGCCGGAACGCGGGCCGGAGCTGCGCCTCCTCGAAGCCGCCGAAGTCGGCGAACTGGTTGCGGTACTTGCTGTAAAGCGCGACGATGCGCTCGGGGTGGGCCGGGTCCCAGGCCAGGTGGTAGGTGACGCTGGTGTCCACGTTAAGCGTGTTGGAGGACACGGTGTTGACCAGGACGCTGTCGTCGCCGGGGTGCGCGCCTTCACCCTCATCTTTGACCATCGTGTAGGTGCGCTCGTAGGTGGGAATCTCGATCAGCTCGTTACCCGAAAAGGGCGGCTGGGCGTTGAACCCGGCGTGGCGGATGCGCGGGTCCACGCGGCCCGTGTAGTGGTTGATGACCAGACCGACGTTACCGGTTTTGACCACGAAGCCGCTGGTGTTGCGGGCTATCACCAAAGCCGCGACGACCAAGACGATGACGAAGGGGAGAACGCGCTTCACTTGTTTAACGCTCCTAAAAGCTGGTCGGAGGGCAGGTACAGCTTTTTGACCCGGCCCAGCTCTTGGTCCTGGACGTACAGGTCGGTCAGCGTGCTGTTTTGCAGGCGGTTGACCTTGGCGTCGGCCAAAGCCGTCTGGATCAGGGTCTGGTTGTCGAAGCCCTGCTGCTGCAAGGCCAGGCGGGCGTTGTCGATGTCCTGCATCTTCGCCAGGGTCGTCGCCAGCAGGTCTTTGCTCTGCTGGTCCTGCTCGATGCCGCGGATCATCAGGTTGGAAAAGACGACGCCGCGCGCCGCCCACTCGTCGTTGAGCGCCGCGAGCGCCTGCCGCTCGGCCTGCTGCTTGCCTACGGTGGTCAGGGCGGTGGCCGTGTCGGTGTCGCCGACGGCGTAGTTGACCGCGCCCTTGACGGCGGGTTCAAGGTTGACCGCCTCGAACTGGCGCAGGTCGGCGAACTGGTCCTGGTACGCCCGGTACAGGTCGTCGGCCTTGTCGGGGTCGATGCGGTACTGGGCCGAGACGTCCACTTGGAGCATATTCGAGGCCGTGTTGACTTGGACCGCGCCGCCGCTCGCCGTGTCGGCGTTGGTCAGCGACAGCGTCCGCTGCGCGGTCGGCACCTCGATGACGGTCTCCCAGAGGCCCTGCCAGTGCGTCCCCGCAGGCATGAGCGACTTCTCGATGCTGCCGTGGTAGTTGTCGATCACCAGGCCGACGTTGCCGGGCGCGATGTGGGTCGGCCCGGCCATGTGCCCGCCGCGCGCGAGCGAGACGTTCAGAAACAGGAACGCGCCGAGCAGGACCAGTCCGAGCGCGCCCAGCACCCTGGTCCGCCCCGAAAGCGGCGGCACTGAGGACATATTGGTCGGCATCTTAAACGTCGTCATTTTTCTTCCGCTTCTTTTTCTTCCGCTTCCGACGCGGGCACGACGAGCACGGACAGGTGGCAGTCCGGGCAGCCGGCGGGCGTCAACGGGCCGGGAAACGCCGCGCCGCAGCCGAGGCAGCGCAGCGGCTCGCCCACCCGCGCGAGCCGCCCGTCCCGCTGCGCGCGCCGCCGGGCCGCTGCTGCCTCCGCGCCGTCGCGCGCGAGGCTCCCGCGCAGGCTCCAGAGCCACGCGGCCACCAACACAAGGCCCGCCGTCAGCAGGCCGCCCATCACGAATTCCATGTCGCGCCCTCTATCACTACATGTTGACACGCGGAGCGGGAAAAAGTTGCCGGAAGTTGCCGGAAAACTTGTCAGGGGAGTTGCGGGAGGATTCGGGGCCGGGCGTGTAGACGGCTAGGCCATCGGCGAACGCGGGAAGCCAGGCTTGGTAGCATCGTAGACGCACAGGTGGTGCCGGTGGGATCGGCCTTGCCCACCCGCAGATCCAGGCCATCCGCTGTCACAGAGCTTGTAACGGCACCTACGGATGGTCAGGAGGCCATATCTCTTGTACCGCTACCACATCTCTTGTACCGATATTGAGCCGCTCCAGAGGCTGGAACTGCCATTGGGATTCGCACGGAATGTTCCCGCGATGGAACAATACTTGGAGGCGTACTTCTTCTTGGAGATCACAAACTTGCCGCCCTGTTCTACTCCAATCGCCGGCCCATTCTTTTCAATGCCGTGGCGGTAGTCTTCTTTATTCAGATAGACGCCTGTGCCTTCAAACTCGACGTGAACGAAGCCGGTGACCAATACCGGTTTCCCGTCGAACTTCTCCGGGTTGGCGATGAGCTGAATGATAGAAACGTCTTTATTTCTTGGGATTTGTTGCAGCGGAGCCAGCCGAGAGGGAGAGGCCAAGGCCAGCCCTCCCAACAGCACCATCAACAGGATCAGGACCACCACTCTGAGGATGAAAAGATGTGGCTTCATTAGGTGCCTCTTTGTGTCTCTCTGATGGCAAGCCTCGAGGCGGCCATATCTGGAACCTTCCCATGCTGTTCCTCCAAAATCGCGCAACCTCAGAGAGCAACGTCAGAGATCGGCAGTGGCGGCTGCATGGGGAGCCGGGGGAAGGCTGGGCTAGAACTTCATGCCGAGGTTGGCGGAGGCGTTGTAATCGGCGGGGGCAGTATCCGCGGACTGGGCACGCTTGCCGGTTAGGGACAGGCGGAAGCGGTCGCCGAGGTCGTGCGTGAAGCCGACAGTGTAGGCAGTCCGGGCGGGCAGGAGCGAGTCCAAAGTGTCGCGGCTCTGGAAGCCGACCGAAAGCTGGGTGGCGGCGCTGAAGCGCAGGCCCAGGTCCGCGTGGACCACCCGCTCGACATCGGCGCTGTCGTACCGGCGGGACCAGTCCAGTCCGCCCGACAAGCCCAGCGCGCCGAGCGAGGTTTCCAGCCCGACGCCCCGGCGGGCCAGGCGCAGGAGGTTTTCGGAGAGGGGAGTGTCCGGGTCGTCGTCTGGGTTCTGCGCGTAGGTGCCGGTCAGATGCACCGAAGGCAGCGGCGAGAGCAACACGCGGGCCGTGCTGGTGTCGAGCTGGTCCTGGGCGTCGGCATCCGTGTTCGGGGCCAGGCGGCTCTTGTAGCCGCCCGAAAGCTCCAAAAAAGAGAAGGGGTGCAGCGTCCCGCCGACCGAGGCGACCGTGCTGCCCGGTGTCGCGGGGCCGCTCGCCGTCTGCGTCCGGCGCAGGGCCAGCCCGGCGCTGAGATGCACCAACGCGCGCGGGCTGAGGGACAGCAGGACCGACTGCCAATCCGTCACCCCGTCCCCCTGCCGCGTCCGCCCCGCGTCGGTTTCGAGCGACAGGGACTGGGAGGGCGTCAGGACGGCCTTGAGGCTGAGGGCCTGCGCGTCGCCGGACTGGCCCGGTGCGTCTTTGCCGTCGAACGAGGCACTCAGGGCGACCTTGTCGGCGGGATGCGCGTCTACGGACAGCACGGTCGTCTGCGTCTCGCCCCCCGCGCCCGACCCGCCGCTCTGGTCCAGGCTGGCCTTCACCTGCGTCGTGGCGTTGGCCGCCAGCGACAGGGACACGCCCAGGTCCGTGGCCGCCGCTGACCCCAGGGCGTCCGTGGGCGTTGACCGACGGAAACTGACGTCCGCCGCCAGCGCCTTGATCGGTGTCAGATGCCCGTTCAGCGAGAGAATCTGCTGCCCCGCTTGCAGGTCATCGTCCCCAGCGTTTTGCAGGCCGACGCCCGCCCGCGAGAAGCCGAACGAGAGCAAGGCCCAGCCGCCCCCCGTCGCCGACCCCTTAAAGGCCATCCCCGCGCGGTCGGAGAGCGACACGGTGCCGGCCCCGATGGCGGCTGAGACCGGCGTGTAGACGAAGCGCGACGAGAGCTGGCCCCCCAGGGGGCCGCCGCCCTGGAGGCCCAGCCCGACGCCCAGGGTCAGGTCGCCGCTCGCCCTGTCACCCGGCTTGCCCAGGGCGTCCAGCGAGAGGTAGCCATGCTCGCCGCGCAGCAGGTCCAGCGAGAGTGGGATCGTTCGCCCCCCGCCGCTGCGCTCAGCCTGGGCCGGATCGTGCGCGTAGGTGATCTCGGCGGCGGACCGGGTGGGTAGATCGCGCGTGAACGTGACCGTCCCTGCATCGGCGTCCAGCGCATAGTCCAGCCCGCGCGTCTGCGTCAGGCCGTTCACCTGGACGGTCTCGGTATCGGGCGTGACATGGTTCCAGCGCAGCGCATAGGGGCCGGGCGTGCCGTCGCCCAGGCAGAAGTCCTGTGTGCGCGCCGAGAGGGGCGACGGGCCGGCGGCGGCGGCGACACTCAGGGAGATGCCCAGGGCGAGGGCGGGCAGGGCGCGGAAGAAGGAGCGGACAGAGGGGCGTGTAGGCACAGCAATTGTCTCCACGCCTTTAGAGCCAGGGGACGAGGAAAAGTTTCAGAGAGAAGACAGAGAAAATGGGCGAACTTGAAGTTCGCCCATCCTCTCCGAATATCTACTGCTTGTTTGTCTGATACACGTAGAACGTGTCGTTGGGGAGCTTCTGCACCGAGTAGCCGGCGGAAGAAGCCAGCGCCCGCAGCGGCGTCGCGGCGTCGGAGGCGGAGAAGTCTGCCTTGACGGGCACGGTCGGGGATGAGGCCGCGTCCACGATCACCGTCGCGCCGTAGTGCGCGGCGACGGCCTGGGCCGTGTCCAAAAATCCCGCGCTGGCGGGAACAGGCGTGGACGGGTCGGCGGCCCCGTAGGGCGTGAAGACCACCTCGGCACCGGGGCCGGTCCCGTCGTCGGGGGTCCATTGCACCAGCAGGTTCAGCGTGCTGCCGGCGGGCGGCGACTGGAGCGCCGCGATGGGAATTTGAACGCCCTGGTGGTTGGTCAGGTGTCGGCCTTGCAGCGCCAGCGTCGCCTCCGAGAGCTGGGCCGGGTCCGTGACCTGCTCGATGCCGGTCACGACGTAGGCGCTGACGGTCGCAGCGGGGACCGTGGGCGGCAGGTGCAGGTGGAACAGGTGGTAATCCTTGCCCCCGTCGGCCTGCGTGTCCACCCTCTGAATCGTCGGCGGGTCCACGCCCACAGGCAATGGCAGCACTGGACCCATACCACCGTTATAAGTGGGGGTCACCCCAGTGGGCTGGGTGGCGGGATGCACGAAGACGACGCCCAGGGCCGAGACGGCGGCCAGGGCGGCCAGCGCCCCAAATGTCGCGCGGCGGCGCGGGGCCAGCGAGAACCAGCCGGTGACCGTGGTCGCGGCCCGCTGCGAGAACGTCGCCTCGCGGCGGGCCTGTTCCGAGGCCACGCGCTCCAGTATGCGCGCCCGGAAGCCCAGCGGGGCTTCCACTTCTTCCCCCAGCGGCATTTCCAGGCGCGCGTAGAGCCGCGCGAAATCGTCAAAGTCGGCGCGCGCCGCCGGCTCGGCCCCGAAGTGCTGCTCCAGCGCCTGCCGCAGCGCGGGCGTGAGCGTGTCCTCGGCGTAGTCCGAGTAGAGTTCCTGTGCGCGTTCGGGTTTCATGTGGGTCCGTCCTTGCGTCATGCCCCCGAGGAATTCTTGAGAAATGCGGGGAGGCGGCAGGCCTGAGCCTGCCCGTGTGTCGGACGGCGCTAGGTGTTGAAAAGTTCCCGGATGCCGGAGAGCTTTTCTTTGAGGGCCAGGCGGGCGCGGTTCAGGCGGGACTTGACCGTGCCGATGGGCAGGTCCATGATCTCGGCGATCTCCTCGTAGGATTTCTGCTGGCCGTGGTACAGCGTCACCATGGAGCGCTGGTATTCGGGCAGCTGGCCGATGGCTTTCTGGAGGATCTGCGCGCGCTCGGCCTCTTCCAGCAGGGCGGGGGGCGTCGGCGAGGGGTCCTCGATCTGGCGGGCGACGCTGGACTCGTCCAGCTCTAAATATTCGTCGAGCGAGGCCTGGGGGTGCGCCTTGGCGCGCTTGCGCTCGTCCAGAAAGACGTTGGTGGTGATCCGAAACAGCCAGGTCGAGAACGAGGCGTCGCCTCGGAACGAGCCGATGGCGCTGAAGACGCGCAGGAAGGCGTCCTGGGCGACGTCGTTGGCGTCGTCGTAGTTGCCGGTCAGACGGTACGCGAAGTTGTAGACCTGCTTCTCGTACTTGCGGACCAGATCGTTGAACGCCGCCAGGTCGCCGCGCTTGCAGCGCTCGATCAGCCCCCGCTCTTCCGCCGAAACCATGGCGCGAGGCCGGGCCTGGCGTGCCGCCGCTTCATCCATTCCGCACCCCCGGCGCGTTCCGACACCGGCGCGTGTGTCTGTTAGGTCTGAAAAGAGGACTCACTGTGTCGAGTCTTACCCAACGCGCGCCCTCGTTACGCCTGTCAGCCTTGCAGGCTTTCACCGGCCCCCCGGTGAGGAAGCGGCGGCCGAGTGCCGATAGACTGGTTATGCCTGAATCCGCCCTTCTGCCGGTCATGATGCCGCTCCGCCTGGACACGACCGCCGCCGCCGGCGGCGAGTCGTCCGCGGCGGCGACCCTGGTGCTCGACGAGTCGGGGCAGGTGCAGTCTTTCGATGCCGAAGCCGAGCGCCTGTTCCACTGCCGCGCGGGGGACGCGGTCGGGCAGCCCGTCAGCGCCCTCCTGCCCGCCTTCCCGCGCGCGCTGCTGCGCCGTGACGAGACGCTGCCCATCAGCCAGGTCCTGCGGCTGGAGGCCTGCCCCAAGGACGGCTCGCGGGTGCCCGTCGAGCTGACCCTGACGCGGGTGCGGCTGGGGGCGCAGCGGTTCTGGGTCGGGGCGGTGTGCGACCTGGCCCGGCACCGCAGGACGGAGGAAGGCCTGCGCCGGGCCGAGGAGGGCCACCGGCTCCTGCTCGACCGCGCCCTGATCGGTATCTTCCAGACCTCGCCCGCGGGCCACTACCTGCGGGCCAATGCCGAACTCGCTCGCATCTGCGGCTACGGCTCGCCCGGCGACCTCATGGCCCAGCACGCGAGCGCCGCGCGCGACCTGTACGTCCTGGAGGGCCGCCGCGAGGAGTTCCGGCACCGCCTCGAAGCGGACGAGAGCATCACGGACTTTGAGTCTCAGATCCGCCGCCGGGATGGGAGTCTGCTGTGGATCTCGGAAAGCGCCCGCGCGGTGCGCGATGCGGACGGGGCGCTGCTCCACTACGAGGGCACGGCCCAGGACATCTCCGCCCGCAAGCGCACCGAGGACGCGCTCCGCGAGAGCGAGGAACAGATCCGAACCCTCTTCGACGCCGTGGGCGTCGGCATCGCGCGCGTGGACATGGCCGGCCGGATGACCCGCTGCAACCCGACGTTCGCCCGGATGCTCGGCTATGCGCCCGGAGAACTCGACGGCATCGCTTTTGCCCGCCTGACACACCCCGACGACTCGCCCGCAAACGTCCAGCTCCAGTGGGACCTCCAGGAGGGCCTGCGCGACGGCTACCAGACCGAGAAGCGCTACTGCCGCCGGGACGGCAGCCCGCTCTGGGCGGACCTGACCGTGTCGCTCGTCCGGGACGGCGAGGGCCGGCCGCTGTTCTCCATCGCCGTGGCCGAAGACGTCACCGAGCGGCGCGACGCGCAGCAGAAGATACTGGCGCTGAACGCGGACCTGGAGCGGCGCATGGGCCGCATCGCCGCTCTGCACCGGATCGACCTGGCGATCATGGCCAGCCCCGACATGGCGGACACCCTGCGCCTGTTGCTGGCGCAAGCGCGGGAGCAGCTCGGAGCGGACGCCGCCGCCGTGCGGCTCTACGACGCCGCGACCGACACGCTGCGCCACGCGGCGGGGGCCGGCCTGCGGGGCGCGCAGGCGGACGCCGCGCCCCAAGACCACGCGCCCCAGTCTCTCGCTGTCGGCTACGCGGGCCAGGCGGCCCGCGAGCGGCGCGTCGTGTGCGCGCCCGACCTGTCCTGGACGCCCGAGGTCCTCGCCCACGACCCGCTGCTGGCGGCGGAAGGCTTTGTTGCCTACTGGGCCGTGCCGCTGGTCGCCAAGGGCGAGGTCAAGGGTGTGCTCGAAATCTTCCACCGCAGCCCGCTCGCCCCCGACAGCGAGTGGGAGGAGTGCCTGGACGTGCTGGCCGGCCAGGCGGCCATCGCCATCGACAGCGCCACCATGTTCCTCGACCTTCAGCGCTCACACCGGGGGCTGATGGAGGCCTACGAGGCGACCATCGAGGGCTGGGGCCGCGCCCTGGACCTGCGCGATCAGGAGACCGAGGGCCACTCGCAGCGAGTCACCGAGCTGGCGCTGCGCCTGGCGCGCGCCCTGGGCGTGGACGGGGCCGACCTGGTCCACATCCGGCGCGGGGCGCTGCTCCACGACATCGGCAAGATGGGCGTCCCCGACCGCATCCTGCTCAAGACCGACGAGCTTTCCCCCACCGAGTGGCGCATCATGCGCCGCCACCCCCAGGACGCCTACGAGATGCTGTCCCCGGTGGCGTTCCTGCGCCCGGCCCTGGACATCCCTTACCGCCACCACGAGAAGTGGGACGGGAGCGGCTATCCCGGCGGGCTGACGGGCGAGGCCATCCCGCTGGCCGCCCGCCTGTTCGCCGTCGTGGATGTGTGGGACGCCCTGTGCTCCGACCGCCCCTACCGCCCCGCCTGGCCCGCTGCGCGTGTCCTGGACCACATCCGCGCACTGGCCGGGACCCACTTCGACCCCGCCGTGGTGGACACGTTTCTCGGGATGATGACGGGGCGGCCCGCTCCCCCCCGCTCCCAAGCCGGTGAGACGGACTTGATCCCTTTGGGCGATCTGACCGCCCTGGGGGACCTGCTGCCGCTGCCGCGCCGGGTCCCCACCGGCCTCTGAGCCGCCCGGAAGCTTTTCCCCAGTGCGACCACTTCCCTAGCGCGCCGCCCGCCGCGCCGTCTTGCGGGCCGTCGCCTGGCGGTACAGCGCGTTGAGCTGCGAGGGCGTGACGGCGACGTAGTCAGGGCCGAGCGCGTCCAGCATTCCCTTCAGGTCGCTGGGGCGCGCGCTCCAGTTCTGGACGAAGGCGTTGACGAAGGCGGGCCGGACGGTCCCGACCCGGTCGCGGACCGCACCGGCGAGCTGCTGTGCGCTGCCGCCGTAGGAGACCGCCCGGAAGACCGGCTGGCCCGTCGGCAGGGTGTAGGTGCCGGCGGCATAGGTCCGGTCGCCGCGCGGGCCGTAGTCCGGCAGCAGGAAGGGGACGCCGGGCAGGGCCGCGCCGGCCTCGGTGATGGCGTCCCGGATATCCTCGGTCTCGGTGCCCATGATGCGGAGGCCGTGCAGGTCCAGACGGTCCATGTACTTCTGAGTCAAACCGTAGTAGTCGGCGTAGGCAGCGGGGCGGTCTTTAAGCGCCGCGCCCCAGTCCGTCGGGTAGACGTAGCCCGCGCCGGACACATCGCAGATGAACTCGTCGGTGGGCGCGGCGTGGTCATAGTACCAGCGCGCCATCGTGGGGGCGACGTCAATCAGGGTCGGCCCGATGCCGTAGGCGAGCGGGAACGTGCCGTGCAGGGGGTCGGTGAAATAGCCCCGCCAGAAGTCGCGCCAGGTGATCAGGTTGTCGCCGTCGGACATCGTGATCGCCACGTAGACCTTGGTCGGGTCCAGTTTGGGGGCGGGCGGCTGCGGCTTCTGCTTCAAGGCCGGCAGGACGACGCCGCTGAAGACCGAGTAGTTGGAAACGTAGTCGCTGACCGTGGTGATCTTGCCGAACTGCGACCCGAGGGCGACGCCGCCGTTCTCCCCCAGCCCCATGTCGTCCCCGTGCCACCAGTAGCCGCGCACGACGGCTTCCAGCGGCATCCGCGCCAGGGTCGCCTGGATCTCCTCGCGCTCCGCCGGCCCGTCCGCGCCTGGACGGTCCTGCGCCTCCGGGCCGGTGACCCAGAAGCACATGCCCTTAGCGGCGATCACGTCGTCCACCTGGCTCCCCAGGAGGGGCGGGTCCAGGCACAGGGCCAGGTACGGGTTCAGGCGCGGCAGGAGCGTCGTGCGCGCGTAGCGCAGGGCGTCGGCGTCGTTCTTGAACTTGCCGCGCAGGTCGCTCTTGATGGGCAGGCCGAAGCGGGCGGCGAGGGCGGGCGTGGCGATGAGCAGGTCGTCGGCCCCGGCGATGTCTACGGCGACGCAGGGGGTGACGTAGACGTTCGGGTCGGGGACGACGACGCCCTTGTAGGCGGCTTTGAAAGTCTGGAGCAGCGTCAGCGGGTCGGCGACGGGGATGGGGGCGTCCGTGCTGCCCTGCTGCTGGAGGACGTTCAGCCAGAACGGGTCGGTGTCGTCACTGAGCAGGTAAATTCGCGGCCGGCTCCGGTTGACCAGGCCCTGGAGCGAAGCCAGCAGCAGGCGCTCCTCAGAACTGAGGTGCCGCACGTCGGCCACGTACAGGTGCCGGGCCGGCGGGGGCATCTTGGGCTGAAGCGTCGGGTACGGCCGGCGCGGGCGGGGGAGGGTCACGTCGGTGTAGACGCGCGGCCGGGGCAGCGCGTTCAGCGCCTTCATGTCCGCCATCGCCGCCATGCGGTCCAGGGTGCCCTTCCAGGCCAGGGCGGCGACGGTGCCGCGCGCCAGCATCTGCCTGTTGACCAGCGATCTCAGCAGGTCGTCGCCGCGCAGGGCGTTGACCGTCCAGACGTCCACGGCCCCGTCAAAAGCGTCCCCGACGTGCCGGACGAGCGCGGCGACCGGCTGCCCGCCGGCCGTGAGAATCGGGGCGATCTGCGCCCCGGCGGGCAGCGTCGCCGGGTCCAGCGCCTGCGCGTCCTCGCCCCGGCCCCAGCCGGTCCCCGGCGACGTCAGGGACGTCAGCGCAAGCCGGTCCCCGGCGGCGACCGAGACGGCCCCGGCCAGGCCGGTGTGGAAGCCGCCCACGCCGATGCCGTCCGGCCCGAACAGAGCCGGGACCGGGTTGTGCCCCAGGTCCCGCCAGCCGCCCCCAGCGTCCCGCGCGAGCGGGTGGGTGAAGGGGATGCCCGTCAGGACGAGGCAGCCGCCCGCCCGGTGGAACGTCCGCAGGTTGGGGAACGCGGCCTGGGGGTAGTCGTTGCCGTAGGGCAAGACCACGGCGGCATACGTCCGGGCGTTGAAGCGGGCGGGATCGGCCAGGGCGTCGGCATCCAGCTCGTCGGCGGAAAGGCCGGCCACGCGCAGGTCGGCGGCGATCTGCTTGGGCACCAGGTGGACCGTGGGGCCGTAATACGGCATGCCGGGCTGATTGAAGACGGCCACGCGCGGCGGCGGGGCCGCGAACGCCCCCGCCGTCAGTGTCGAGAGGAACAGCAGTACGATGAACGAGACGTTTCTCATGGGTGGCCCTTCATTGGATCTATTTCGCCCGGTAGACGGCGATTTCGGCGAGGCCCGCGCTGAGCGTACCGGCCCTGACCGCGGTGACCTCGAACGTGAGCGACGTGACGATCTTGGGCGGGAAGCGCAGGTCGAACGGCGCGGAAGCATCGTTGGGCAGCTCGCCGACCGGGAGCGTACTGCCGTCACTGAAGGTAATTCGGCCTGCCGTCACCTGGTCGATCAGGTTGGGCCGGTCGTAGAGCGCGACGTGGTCTATCGTCTGCGGCACGTCCCAGGTCAGGGTCAGGGCTGCCCCGACGGTTTTGCCCGCCGACCATTCCTGAGCCTTGTCGCCGGGGTAGCCGCCCGCGATGCCGTCCGTGGCCCCGGCGATGGCGTAGCCGCCCTCCGCGCCGCTGGCGGTGACGCGGGCCGCCTGGGCGACGTTGTCGTCGGTCATCAGGACATTGAGGGGGGCGGGCGCGGCGGGCAGGAGGTACTCCCTCCCGCCGATCTTGAACGCGACCCGCCCCGGCGGCGGGACCGCGCGCCCGCGCCAGATCACGACGGGCACGGCAATCGGGCGGGCGACGCCGGACTGGACGCCCGCCGCCAGCCGCAACCCGCCCACCAGGTCTGTGGATACGTCCCCGTCCAGGAGGCCGCGCGGGGCGTAAAAGTAGTCGCGCACGGTTCCGTTGTAAAGGTAGGCCCCCTCGTTCTTGTGGACCAGGCCGACGCCCGCCACGGCCAGCGTCGCTTCCTGCTGGGCGGGCGAAAGCGCGGGCGAGGCCAGCGCGTCTTTGACGCCGAGTGCGGGGTTCCCGACGCCCCCGAGCCGCCGGCGCAAGGCCCGGTCCCCGAGGACGTCCCAGCCGCCCGGCGCAGCCCGGACGACGAGCACGGCGGCCTGGCCGCGCGGCCGGGCGGGGACCGTGACGGTGTTGGTCCAGGTCTCCTTGTCATAGGCCACGGCCACGGGCTTCCCGTTCAGCATCGCGCGTGCGGCCTGCACCGTGTCCGGCAGCTCGATCACCAGCGCGCGCCGGGCGGGCTGCCCGGCGTAGTGGCCGACCACCGCGCCGACGGTGACGGTGACGGCGCTGCCCCGGCGGGTATAGGAGAGCGCTGTGGTCGCCGACTGGCCGCGCTCGTACCCCGTCGTCACGCCGTCATCCTCGTAGAGCGTCGCGCGGCCCGTCGCCCCGTCCGCACCGGGCCAGCAGCGGACGCGCAGCGTCGAGAGCGGGGTCGTCGTCATGCGCGGCGTGTAGGGCTGCATGGGAATGGGAACGCCCCCGCGCGCGTACAGCGGGAACTCGTCGATGTCGGCGGAAACCAGCGCGTCCGTGTTCCCCGCGAACCGCTCGCCGGTGAAGTAGTCGTACCAGAGGCCGGGCGGGAACCAGACCGCCTGACGCCCGACGCGGTCCGGCCCGACGCCCGGCGTCACGACCGGCGCGGCCAGGAAGTCGTCGCCGAGCAGATACTCCTGGGCGTTATGGTAGGCCTTCTCCTCGCGCGGGTGGTCGAAGTAGAGCGGCCGGTCCAGCGGAACCGTCTTGCGGGCCGACTGGGCGGCGCTGGTGTAGAGATAGGGGAACAGCTCGTCGCGCAGGTGGAACGCGGTCCGCATCGAGTCTTCGGCCCATCGGGGGTATGTCCAGGGGCGGCGGTCCATCTGCGCGTCGCGTGTCGAGTGCGAGCGCAGGACCGGCGAGGTCGCACCGAACTGCACCCAGCGCACGTAGGACTCTTCGTTCCGGCCCCGGTTATGCCCGCCGATGTCGTGCGACCAGAAGAAGCAGCCGACGTTGCCCGCCGTGGACGTGAACGGGACCTCGAAGGCCAGCATTGAAAAGCTCGTGCTGGCGTCGCCCGAGAAGTGGATCGGGTGCCGGTGGTCACCCCACCCCGCCCAGCGCGAGAATGACAGACCGCGCTGCCCGCCTTGCGAGGTCCGGCCGTAGAGCAGCGTGTTCAGCCAGAACAGATTGGTCAGGTCGGGGATCGAGCGCGTCCTCTCACCCTGCTGCCAGTCCAGCCACCAGAAGTCCACGCCGGCCTTCTCCAGCGGCGTAAAGACGTCGGCGAACAGGGTCTTCATGTACTTGGGGTCGGCGGCGTCGAAGGGGATGGTCTGCTTCATGGCCGGGTCCGCGCCCATGTCGCGCATGAACGCTGGATAGGCGTCTTCCTGCGGCCCCACCCCGTCGGCGGGGTGCAGGTTCAGCGTCACGTGCAGGCCTTGCGCGTGGAACCAGGGCAGCAGCGCCTTGGCGTCGGGCAGCAGGCTCTGGTTCCAGGACCAGCCCGTCCAGCCGTCCCGGTGCCAGTCCATGTCCATGACGATGTTGTCCAGCGGGAAGTCATGGGCGGCGTACTCGCCGATGATCTGCCGGTAATCCGCGGATGAATACGGCCAGTAGCGCGAGTACCACGCCCCCAGCGCGTATTTCCGGGGCAGCGGGACCGGCCCGCCGATAGCGGCCAGCGACTTCAGCGCGGCGTGGTAGTCGTCGCCGTAGCCGAACAAGTACCAGTCGGTGCCCGAGCCGGCGGGCCGCGCCTGGACCCAGCCGTCCAGCAGCAGCGGGGACCGCGAATCGTCCAATAAGTACCAGCCGTCGCGCGACAGCAACCCCTGGCCCAGGTCCTCCGGCCCGTCCGCGCCGTCCAGGGTGCGGATGGTCCCACCCAGGTTGCCGGGGTTGGGCGCTCCCGGCACCCACGTCACGCCTCCCTGCCCCTTCTTCACGACGGCCTTGAGGTTGGCAGGCGTGAACGGCTTGCCGTCGGGGGTGTACGTCAGCCGGATCTCACCCGTGTCGATGACCGTGTGCATTGCGCCCCGCGTCAGCCGGAAGCCGCCGCGGGTGGCGCGCTTGACGGCGAACAGAGAGGGCGCATCCACGAACGCGCCGCCCGGCACATACTCCAAGCGGACACAGTTCGGGGTGACGACGGTAAACCGGGCGTTGCCGACCATGACGGGGTTCGGAGGGCCGGATGCGGGAGCGGCGGGGGCGGGGCGGAGGCCGCCGGCGAGCAGGAGCAGCACGAGGGCAAAAAAACGGGCCGGCATGGGGAACCTCTGGCGAAGTGTCGGGAAGGCCGGCAAGGCCTCCCCCCCGATTATAGCACGATTTGGCTGGCGATTCGCGCAATCCCGCAACTACCGCCGGCTGCGCGCGCCCGCCCCCAGGGCCGCCACGGCGGGGCGGGCATTGAAGTCGGCGTCGAACAGTGGGTTGCAGCCGTACTGCGGCAGGCCCTTGATGTAGATCCAGTCGATCTCCCAGTAAAGGACCCCGCGCCCCCAGCCGCCGGGCACCGCCTTGACGGTCGAGAGCAGGTCGGTCAGGAAGCGGGCCTGGCCTTCGGGCGTCCGGCCATACCGAGCGTGGACGGTCTCCTGGGGGCCGGGCGTCCCGTCGGCGGGGAAGCCGGTCTCGGCGATGACGATGGGCTTGTGGTAGGTCCGCGCCAGGGCGACCATCGAGGCGGCCAGCTCGGCCAACGTCTCGCCGGCCTCGGGGTAGTAGCTCAGGCCGATGACGTCGAAGTCGAGGGCCGGGGCGACGGTGTGGACGTTGCCGAAGAACCAGCCGGTCAGGCCCGCCGACGCCCCGCCGGAGATGTGGAGCATGATGCGCGGCGCGGGCAGCGGCGCGGCCCCGGCCTTGATGCCCCGGACGCCCGCCGCGAAGAGCGCGGTGAAGTGCCTCCAGCCGTCGGGCCGCTCCACGTTGCCGTCGGGCCAGAGCATGCCGTTCGTGACCTCGTTGCCCACCTCCACCATGTCCGGCATCGCCCCGCCCCGGCGCATGGCGACGATGACATCGCGGCTGTACGATTCGACGGTCTTCGCCAGATGGTCGGGGGGCAGGTCCTTCCAAGCGGCGGGCTTGGTCTGGTGGCCGGGGTCGGCCCAGAAGTCAGAGTAGTGGATGTCCAGCAGCAGCTTGAACCCGCCTTGCTTGATTCGCCGGCCCAGGGCGACCGTATAGGGCAGGTCGTTGACGGCCTCGTCTTTGCCCGTAGGGCTGACCCACAGGCGCAGGCGCAGGGTGTTGCAGCCGCGCGCCTTCAGGATCGACAGCGCGGCCTGGGGCCTGCCGCCATCTTTGTAGACAGCCCCGAGCTGCTCCTCGCGCCCGAGCAGCGAGACGTCCCCGCCGGTCATAAAGGCCGGCAGGGCATAGACAGTGACGGGGGCGGCCTGCGCCCGCCCGCCAAAACAGAGCAGGCAGGCCAGCACGGCGAGACAGACAACAGACAGTGTGTGCCGCTTCAAATCGGAGTGCCTTTCGCTATTTACCGGCCTCGGCGATGCCGACATCGATGAACTGCCCGCCGATAGTCTGATGACAGTGGACGGCCAGCACGTTAGGGCCGCCCGGCCTCAGCGCCGCCCGCGCTGCGTCCGACATCGGCAGGCGGGCATAGTCGCTCACATAGCCCGGTGCGGACGCGGCCAGGACACCGTTGACGTAAACCTCCACGTCCTCGTCGTAGAAGGCCACCACGTCCAGTTTTGCGGGGATGTCGGCGGACAGCGTGACCGTCCGGCGCAGCCAGATGTCGCCGGGCGTATCGGTCCAGGGCGTGTTAGGGTGTCCGACACCCTGCCCGAACGGCGCTTTGCCCGTGGCCCAGCCCGCGTCGCCGAAGCCGGGCCGGGTCCAGTCGCCGATGGGTTTGGCCGTTTGGTAGCGCCACGTCTGCGGCGCAAGCGCCGAGGTCGGCACCAGGTCATGGCTCACCGGGGGCGGCGGAGGCGGCGGCAGGGCCGGGAAGCGGCCCTGGTTGGCGGCGATGATAAAAGAAGCCAGCGGCTTGACGGCCGCCCGGTCGTAGGTCAGGAGGCCGTTGGTCTCGCGCTCGACGTCGGCGATCTGCGTGTAGACCACGGCGCTGACCCCCAAGTCGTCGCGCAGGGCGTAGGCCTCTTTGAGCACCTGCTGGTAGTGCTGTGTCAGGTGCCAGCCGTCCTCCTGGACCGCGCCGTAGCCGAAATTGCCCGCCTCCCACAGATGGCCCGACACACGGAGGCTGATGCCGCCGAACTCGCCGCAGACGAGGGCGCGGGCCGGGTCCTGCTTCTCCGTGGTGGGATCGGGGTAGGTGTGCGTGTCGTTGATGTCGCCGGTATTAGCGGGCGTGGGCAGACGGAACTGACTCATCTTGCCGTCCACTGCCTGGTTGTACCCGCCGCTGGCGGCGTCCACCAGGCGCGTGGGGTCGAGCCGCTTGGTCAGGGCGGCGATCCGGGCGGTGTCGTGCTGGCCCCAGCCCTCGTTGAACGGCGTCCAGACGACGATGGACGGGTGGCTGGCGAACTGGGCGATCTCACGGGTCCACTCCAAAAGCCACTGCGCCTTGGTCGCGTCGGTGAACGTCTCCCCGTCCCCAAACGCCTGGGGCATGTCCTGCCAGACCAGCATCCCGATCTTATCGGCCCAGTAGTACCAGCGGTCGGGTTCCACTTTGGCGTGCTTGCGGATCAGGTTGAACCCGAAGCCTTTGGCGGCGTCGATGTCGGAGCGCAGCGCGGCGTCGGTCGGGGCCGTATAGATGCCGTCCGGCCAGTACCCCTGGTCCAGCGTCCCGACCTGAAAAAACGGCGCGTTGTTCAGCAGGATGCGGGTCCGTCCCTGTGCATCTTTGCCGAGCGAGATCTTCCGCAGGGCGAAGTAGCTGCCCACGCCGTCGCTGAACTGGCCGGGGACGGAGACGCGCAGGCTGTACAGGTGGGGGTCATCGGGCGACCACAGGTGCGGGCCGGGGATGGGGATTCGCGTCTCCTCATCCGCCCTGCCGAACGCCTTGGCGACCACGCGCGCCCCGTCCAGGACGACAACGGCGACCTGCGTTCCGCTGTCCGCCCCCTCGGTCTGAACCGTCAGGCGCAGAGATTTGGCGTCCACATCGGGGGTGATCTTCAGGCCGCGGATATGCGACGCGGGCACGGGTTCCAGCCAAACACTCTGCCAGATGCCGGTCGCGCCCGTGTACAGGACGCTGACCGGGTGGGCGCGCTGCTTGCCGACCACCTGCGCGTTTGGCGTCCCGTCGGTCATCGGGTTGAAGGCCGAAACGACCATCTCATTCGCGCCGGGCCGGAGCACCGGGGTGATATCGTAGTCGAAGGCTGTGTAGCCGCCCCGGTGCCCGCCCAGCGCCCGCCCGTTGACGGACACCGTCGAGTCCCAGTTGACCGCCCCGAAGTGGAGCAAAACGCGCTGACCATCCGTGCGCCAGCCCGCCGGGACCGTGAAGGCCCGCCGGCACCACAGGCGCTGCGTGGCCGGGCTGTCCTTGCCGACGCCCGAAAGCGCGGCCTCGTAGGGATACGGGACGAGTATCTTACCGTCATAAGCGGCGGGTGGGGCCGTGGCGGCGCTGTCCGTCAGCGCGTAGTCCCACGGCCCGTTCAGGCTCTGCCAGCGGGCGCGCGTCATCTGCGGGCGCGGGTACTCGGGCAGCGGGGCGGTCGGGGACACGTCCTTGGCCCAGCGCGTCGGCAGCCGGCCCCCGGATACGGTCTGCGCCGGGGCCGCAGGGACGAATAAAACGCCCAGACCCAGCAAAACCAGAGGCAGGCACAACAAAATTTTCATCAGCCTTCCGTCTCCATCTCGGGCAGGGTCACGATTTCTTCTCGAACGCCCGCATCGCGGGCAGCATGTCCCCTGCGTGGTCGAACAAGGCGCGGTTCTCCCAGGTTTCCGACCAGTCCGGCCCGTTCGGCGTCTGAGCCACAGCGCGGATGACTTCGCGGAGGAACGCCTCCTAGCCGTCCGGGGTCGGCGAGAAGGGCAGCGTCCCCTGCCCGCCGCCGTTCCAGTCGTAGCCGGTTTCAACGACGACGATGTCTTTGCCGTAGGTCTTGGACAGAAAGGCCAAATTACCTTCAAGATCGGCCGGTGTGCCGTGCCAGGAGGGGTAATAGGACGGCCCGATTACGTCGAACTCCACGCCCCGGCGTGCCAGCGCGCCGAAAAAGTGCCGGTTGACGCTCTGGTTGCCGCCCTTGCCGATGTGGACCATGACCTCGACCGCGCCGTCCGGGTCGCCCGCGCACCCCCCGGATGCCGGTTTGTTTTGCATGTCAAGACCCATACCCGTGCGCGCCTTCCGGCCCATCACGCCGCCTCGGGGCGCTTGATCCTGTAGATGAGCACCGAGACGGCCCAGCCTAGAACGAACGCGCCGATGATGTAATAGCCCAGATTCCCCAAAGGCAGGTGGTCGAGCAAGCGCCACAGCCTGCCCTTGAGCGCAAACTGGGACTCCAGAACCTGGAGCAACTCGTAGGTGCCCACCACGAAGGCGACCAGCACCGACAGCGTGGTGATGATCAGGTTGTAATAAACCTTGCGGGCGGGCTTCACGAACGCCCAGCCATACGCGCCGAGCATCAGAATCCCGTCCAGTGCGTCGATCAGGCACATGCCGACCATGAACAGCAGCGGCAGCAGCATGATGACCCAGAACGGCGTCCCAGCCTGCCCGGAGCGAGCGGACAGCGCGAGGATGCCGACCTCGGTGGCGGTGTCGAAGCCCAGGCCGAACAAGAACCCGACGAAGTACATCTGCCAGCTATGGCGTACCATCCGCAGCACGGGCTTGAAGATGCGCCCGAGCAGCCCCCGCCCGTCCAGGTAGTCCGCGAGCTTCTGGTCGTCCCCGGCCTCCCCGCGCGCCAGCGCGCGGAAGGTCTTACAAAGGTTCCACAGCACGACCAGGTTGATGAAGCCGATCACGTACAGGAACCCGGCGGAGACCAGGGTGCCGACGACCCCGCCCAGCCCCTGCCACTGGGGCATGTGCTTGTGGACATACGCCGCCGAGAGCGCCAGGGCCGCGCACAGCGAGAGGACGATAGTGGAGTGCCCCAGCGAGAAGAAGAAGCCGACGCCGACGGGCCGCTTCCCCTCCTGCATCAGCTTCCGGGTGGTATTGTCGATGGCGGAGATATGGTCGGCGTCTACGGCGTGGCGCAGCCCAAAGCCGTAGGCCAGCCACCCCGTCGCCAGCAGGAACGTGTACCGGCCCGAGATGCTCCAGGCGAGGAGCCAGAGCAGGACGTTGGCGGCCACCAACACACCCAGGACCAGGGCGACCTTTGTCTTGGTGGGGGTGTCCGCGAGGAGCGACTTACTGAACATATACGTCCGAATGTGACAACTCCGCGTCCATAAGTGGACGGGCTTCTAGCCTGTCGATGCAGGCAAGCACTGTTGTCCCAGTGCCTTGATGTTGACGGCGGCGTTGGTGTCTCGGTCTAGGACAAGTCCGCAACTGAGACACTTATGCGTTCGCACCGACAACGGTTTCTTCTGAATGTTTCCGCACCCGCTGCACATCTGAGACGTGTAAGCGGGATTGATAGCAACGACCACACGACCAGCACTTTCAGCCTTGTTCGTGAGGACTGTTCGGAACATTGACCAGGAAGCATCGGAGATAGACTTGGCAAGGCAGTGGTTTTTGACCATGCCGCGCACGTTCAGTTTCTCGACGGCAATGACACCAAAACGGTTGACCAGTTTGCGGGCGGTTTGGTGAACGAAATCATGGCGACGGTTGCGGATACGCTCATAGACGCGAGAAGCAACCTTTTTGGCCTTCTTTCGCTCGCGGCTTCCACGTTTTTGTTTTGCAAGTTTACGCTGTGCTTTTGCCAATGCTTTTTCTTCGGCGCGAAAGAAGCGCGGGTTTCCAATGTTCTCGCCGTTAGACAAGGCCGCGAAGGTTTTCAGCCCCACGTCAATGCCGATTGCTTCCGTGGACGGCGGCAACAGTTCGGGCTCATACTCTGCCGAGAAGCAAACGAACCATTTAGAATTGATGCGCCGAACCGTACACGTCTTGATGTTCCCGTCAATAGAACGGTGCAGGCGAATGGCGACATCGCCAATCTTGGACAAGTGCAACTTGCCCTGCTGGAACCCGAAGCCGCTCTGTGGGTAGGTGAACGAGTCGTACCCGCCTCCCTTTAGTCGGGGGAAGCCAGGCGTTTCTCCTGCCTTGACCCTACGAAAGAACGCCTGAAACGCAAGGTCTACACGCTTGGAAACGTCCTGCAAAACTTGGGAATGCACGTCTGAAAGTTCGGGATGGTTCGGTTTCCAGGCCGTGATGGACCGCTTTTGTTCTACCCACGACCGAGCCTTGCCGTTCACCTCGTACTGAAACTTACGGTCATTGACCAAAGAGTTATAGACTTGGCGGCAGGTTCCCAGTGTCCACGCCAGTTGAGAGGCTTGGGCTTTGGTCGGATAAAGGCGGTAGCGGAGGGCTTTAAGCATTTTTCTTCGGGCGTGGTTCTGAACGCTGTTGCTGTTGAATGTATTGCTTGACCAGAGAAAGCGGCGCACCGCCAACCGTTGAAATAAATGTCGAGTGTGTCCAAAGAGTCGGGAGGCGGGTTTTCAGGGCAGGGAACTCCTCACGCAGAACGCGAGAGGAACGGCCTTTACACATACGGACGAACTTGGCAATGCCGTACTGCGGAGGCACTTCAACCAGCAGATGAACATGGTCGGGCATGACTTCGACTTCCAGCACTTCCGACTCGGACTCGACTGCGAGTTCTTGCACGAGAACTTTCAGCCGCTCGGCAATCTCGCCCGTGAGGACCTTCCTGCGATACTTGGGACAAAACACCACATGATACCTACACGAGTAGACCGAATTGTGGTTTGACTTGAACGGCTGCGCCATAACACATTATACCACCTGGCTCCACATAATTAAACTACTCACGAGACATCAATTCTGCGGGAAGGATTTGTCGTCTTCGGAAAGACGACGCGCTATCCATCTCCTCCATGAATGGAGGAGGCTGCCGCGCTTTCCGCTAAACGCCCTGAGTCACGGCGCGGACGACCAGCACGATGCCAATCAGAGTGATCGCGGCGGCACTGGCGACCGGCAGGCGCTGGAGGATGCCGGCGCTGACGGGGAAGCGCTCGAACCAGTGCCGCGTGGACACGACCATCAGGCCGACGACGATCAGCACGGACGCCAGGCCGATGCTGAACGAGGTAATGAGGACCAGCCCGTAGGCGACCCGGTGCAGCGCGATGGCGGACAGCAGCACGACCAGGGCGGAGGGACAGGGGACAATGCCCCCGGAGATGCCCAGCGCCAGCAGAGAGCGCAGCGTGATCGGCCCTTCCGGGACGGAATGCGTGTGATACCCGAAGCCGTGGGAGTGGCCCCCGTCGGCGTCCAGCCCGTCCCCGTGGCTGTGGTCATGCGCGTGGTCATGGCCGTGCGTGTGCGCGTGGCCCTGGGCGTGTGCCAGCGCGTGCGCTTCGTCGTCGGACAGGTGCAGGTGGATCTCATCGGGGCCGTGTGCGTGGTCATGCGTATGTGCGTGTTCGTGTGCCGCCGACGAGCCGCGCAGGCGGGACGCGAGCAGCCAGACGCCGACGCCGAAGACCGACAGACCGCTGACGGTGCTCAAAATCGGGTACAGGCGCTCCGGCACGACGTAACGCGACGCGAACAGCGTCAGCAGGCCGAGCGCGAAGACGCCCAGCGTATGCGTGACGGTCACGATAACACCCAGGATGACCGCATGCTTCGCCGTCCCGCGCGACCCGACCAGGTACGCGGCCACCATCGTCTTGCCGTGCCCCGGACCGAGCGCGTGGAACGCGCCGAACACGAAGGCGATCAGCAGGCCCGCCAGCACGATACCCGGCGTCAGACGCCGCAGCGCGATGGCCTGCGTGAACCGGTCCTGTGGGGTGTGCGAGTTGGCTGAGGGCGGCGCGGCGGCCACCGAGGGGACCGCGCGGCCTGCCCCGGACGTGGAGGCAATAGCGCCGCCGGGCGACACACTGAACGCCGCCTCAGTCTGCTGCGGCGGGGCGAGGGTCGGGTTGGCGGGGTAGACCGTTAGCTCGCGGCTCACGTCCAAAGTGGACACGGACGAGCTTTGGAGCGCCGCGCCCGGCCCGGCGACGGCGATGATCTCCTTCCAGCCGGTGCGCTCGGCGTAGTTGTTGTCCCCGTAGGCGATCCGGTGGGTCGTGCCCAGCGGAAGCGGCGCGGCGAGGTCGAGGGCCAGCCGCATCGTCGGCAGCCCACCCGCGCCGGGCCGGAACTGGAGGGTCAAGGGCGTGACCGACAGCGGGGCGGGCCTGCCATCAACGGTCAAGGTCAGCCCGTCGCGCAGCGAGGCCGCCTTGGCGCGCAGGTAGGCCTGGCCGGCCTCGCCGCTGACCGGGGCGTTCCCCTGGACGCCCATCGATTCGCGCTCGGAGACGGTGGGTATCTCGGCGAAGTCCAGCACGTAGCGCAGCGCGATCTGCCGGGGCAGCGCCTCCAGCCGCGTGTAGTGGCTGATGGAGAAATTTCCCATCGGGTGCGCGGCGGCGGGATGCCCCGCACAGGCGGTGAGCATCAGCAGGGCGCTGAGGCGGAAAAAGCGCGGGAGTCGGCGGAGTCTGTCCATCGAGGTTCTGGTTCCTACGACGCCGGCAGGGCTACCGGCTGGTCGTTCGGGTTGTATTTGTCCGGGTCGTGGTCAGGATACTGGTACAGGCGGGCCTGGCTCCAGCGCATCCACTTGGCGTGCCCGTCATAGAAGAGGTAGTTCGCGCCGCCCCGGTGGCGGTTGTAGGCGATCCAGCCCTGTTGATTGTAGGGGGCGGGGCCGGTGCCGTTGTTGACCAGGTTGGCCTTGCCCGGCCAGGTGTCGTAGTCGTCCTGCGGGACATACCCCCAGCCGGTCCCCGCGCAGAACTGGTCGGTGGACGAGCCGTTCGCGCAGTCGTCCAGAGCCGCCGAGTTGCGCTCGGAGAACATGATGATGTTCTGGTCCGGCAATGCGTCTATGGTCGCTTGTGTGGCATAGGTCGGCAGGACCCCCGTCACGGCATAGCGGCAGGACTTGTGCGTGAAGATCGAGTTCAGCAGGTAGCTCCACATGGCATAGCGGTGGTTCGCCTGCTCCGCCTGGCACTGCTCGCCGTTCGGAGCGGCGGCGCATTCCTGGCCCAGGACCGAGATGCCGCCGTTGTAGGCGTTGATGTTGTTGACTTCCTGGGGCGAGTGGGGCGACGAGTCGTCCGGGCAGAAGATCACGTTGCGGCTCGCCAGGTAGGGCTGGAAGAAGATCGCCCAGGGCTTTTCGGCGTTGCTGTTGCCCGCCCCGCCGCCCTTGCAACCGTTGACGTCGTTAGGCAGCGTGTGCGTCACCCACGTCTTTGTGCCGCCGTCGCCTGATCTTGCAACCGTTGACGTCGTTAGGCAGCGTGTGCGTCTGCGTCCCGTCGTCCAGCACGTAATCCTCGTGGTGGTGATACAGGCCGCCGTCGTTGTCGTTCATGTACTGCATCGCCGCCAGCCCGATCTGCTTCTCGTTGGACAGACACGCGGCCCGGCGGGCGTTCTCGCGCACGCTCTGGAAGACGGGGAAGAGGATGGCCGCGAGAATCGCTATAATGGCTATCACGACGAGCAACTCTATCAGCGTGAAGGCTCTCCGGGTGGGACGCATAATGGACTCCTTCCAACGATCTGGCTGGAGCCATTATAACACAACCTCACTACAAACCGAACACGATCTGAACACTTCGTTATTAGGCACACGTTATAATCCGCTTCAGCCGGGGGCGCGGCGGTTTCGTGAATATCGGAATAGAACGGGATATAATAGGGCCACTGATTCGGCGAAGAGGACGAGCACGATGAGCCACAACGGACATAACCTGCACAGTGGGAGCAAGCTGCAAAACTGGATCGAGCACGAGCTGATCCACCTGGCCTCGCTGGACGAGGCGGAGACGGTCGATACGGAGATCCCGGACCGCAGCCTCTCGCTGCGTATCCCGATCACGACCCATCTGATGCTGTACCGCATCGCCCAGAAGCTGGGCCGCAGCAAGACCGCCTGCTCGGAGGAAATACTCGACATCGCCGTCCGGGACGTCTACCGGCAGCTGAACCTGCCGCAGATCACGGTCGCGGACATCGAGGGGTACGCCTCGCAGACGGAAAAAACCTTGCCCGACAAGTCCGCGTCCGGTCGCGGCGCGGCGAAAAGGACCTGATCGAAAGGGGCCGCTCAGAACCCGCCGTAGGGGTGCTGCAAGGCGGCGGGCGTGGACGAGCGGAAGTACGGGTCGAGCGCGGCGGCGCGGGCGAAGTCGGCCTGAGACTGCCCGCGGTCGCCGGTCGCAGCGGCGATGGTGCCAGCGTGGTAAAAGAGCAGCGAGTCCTGCGTGTCGCGCGCCATGGCCTGCTTCATCGCCGCGGCGGCCTGCGGCAGCAGGTGGTTCTTATAGAGCGCCCAGGCCAGGGTGTCGTAGGCGTAGACGTCCCGCCGGACGGTCATCTCGCGCCGGGCCAGCGCGAGGGCTTCCGGCAGGTTGCGGTCATGGTTGGCGTCGAACATCGCGCGGTAGCGGTCGAAGACCATGTTCTGTGCGCGGGAGATCGTCCCGATGGCCTCGACCAGCCGGTACTGCCGGTCTGCCTCCCGCCGATTGCCCGTCGCCGCATAGGCGTCGCCGACCAGCGAGACCACCTCGGGCGTCGGCACGACTTGCGCCGCCTTTTGCCCCCACCCGATCGTCCCCGCCCAATCCCCGCGCCCCGCCGCCAGCCGGGCCAGGCCGGTCATCGTCTTGTAGTCGTGCGGGTACAGGGCCATCGCCTCCCCGTAGGAGCGCGCGGCCGCGTCGGCCTGGCCCATGCGGGCGAGTTCGTCGCCGACGCGCATGTGGAACCAGGCCACGTTCTCGCGCGGCATGTCCAGGTTGGACTCGGCATCCGCCTGCGCCCGCTGCAAGAGCCGCAGGGCCGCCGCGGGCCGGCCGTCGATGTCGAGCAATCGCCCCTGCACCGCCTCGATGCTGGGGTCGGGCTTCGTCTGCCCGGCCACGACCGGGTCCCGCAGAACGCCCATAGCCACCGCGTAGTCGCCGCGCTCCAGGGCGGCCCCGGCGTAGCCCAGCCGCGCATTGGGGTCGTCCTGATATTTCGCCATCGTCACGCGGGCCAGCGCCTCGGCCTCGGCGAACCGGTGCTGCGTGAACAGGCTGTTCGCCAGGGCGTCCCGCGCGGGCGCGTTGTTGATGGAGCGGATCGCCAGTGACCGCCGCGCCGCCTGCTCGCCGCGCTGCGCGTCGGCGATGTCGCCCGTCTCGCGGCAGCGCTGAAGGTAAGCGTTCGCGAGCTGCGCCCACTCGATGGCCCCGTTTTGCGGGTTCATCCGCACACGGCTTTGGTAGAAGGCAACCAGCTTGTAGGTCAGGGCCGGGTCATACGGCGGGCGCTCGACGGGCGGGGCGGAAATCGGCTCCCCGGAGAAGGGCGAGACGGCAGACACCATGCCGGGGACAGCGACGCGGGCCGGCGCGACCCGGTGCGCCTTGAGCGCCCCTGCCCCCAGGATGGCCGCAACAGCGAGAGGCAGAATCAGGAAAGAGCGTTTCATAAGGGGCGGGTCATAAAGAGCAGGTCATCAAGGGGCGAGTCGGACGCCCGGCACTGGCGGTGCCGGGCGTCTCACACCCCCGCGCGGGGCTTCCTACTGGGGGGCACCCAGGTAGGGGAACGTGTTCAGCGTGCAGTGCTTGTCGTACCCCACGTTGTCGGTCGTCAGGCTGGGTATCTCCTTGCCGTCGTCGGGGGCCAGGCCCAGCTTCGGGATCGTGTTGCCGAAGATGACGCCCAGGTCGGTGTCGATGACGTCATCCGTGAGCGCCCTTCCGCCGAACTTGTTGCCCGTCGCACCGCCGGTTTCCACGCCGAGATAGGCGGCCTGGGTCACGGACTGCGAGAGGTCGACGCGCATCACGTCCGGGACGATGACGGCCTTGACGACATCGGTGATCGCCTGTGAGCGCCCCGCCGTGCCCACCATGAAGGTCTGGATGTCACTGGTCAGGCCGTTGGGACCGGCATCATCGGTGGGGGTGTTGAGCGTGTGGTTGACCGCGTGGCGGTTGTTCGCGACGGTGGCAAAGACCTCGTTGATGGCAGGCCGGGAAAGGCGGTCGATCTGGACGAAGACGTGCGGGGCGACAACGCCCCCGGTGTTCCCGCCGGCCGTGCTCCCGCCGCCGTTGCCGTTGCCGCCGCCGCCGCAGCCGGCGATCAGGGCCACGCCCAGCAGGCCCGCCGCGCAGGCCGCGCCCTTGATCGCGCCCGCGCTTTTGATTGCGTTCGTGTTCATGTGTGTTGTTCCTCCGGGCGTAAGCCTACTTGCTGGTGGTACACCAGACGCCGATCTTGCCGCTGCCGCTGCCGACCAGCATCGCTCGGGGCAGCTCCACCACGATGGACAGCACGTTGAAGCCCGCCAGCCCATCCGAGGCCGCCGGTCGTCCGCCGGACGCAACCTTCGGGTTGAAACTGGTGTCCTTGGGGGTGTTGGGCGTGGGGTCTGCTTTGCCGGTGAGCGGCGAGGCGCGGTCGGGCAAGATCTTGAAGAACTGGTTCAGGTCGAAGAAGAACGGGTCCTCGCGCGCGCCGCAGAACGCCGTGATGTTCGGCTGGGGCGAGAACGTCTGGTTGATCGTGCCCAGCGTCAGCCCCTGCTGGACGAGGAGCAGGTTCTGCGTCCCTGTATTCATCGGCGGGAGCGGCCCGGCAATGGCCGCGACCTGGTTGGGACCGGTGCCGGTAAACTTCGCCTGGATGACGAGATGCTCGCGGCTGTCGCCCACGTTGTCGATCTTGAACTGGTACAAAACGTCCGGGTCGAACGAGACGCTCCCGGCCATGCCCGTCGGGATCAGCGGGTGCACGTCCATGACCAGGACGACCTTGCTCGGGTCGTTCGGGCTGGGGAAGACGAACACATCGGTGAGGTCCGCACCGGGCGTCATGGCGATCGTGGGCGTATCGGCATGGTCGGAGCCGCGGCTCGTGGTCGCGATGGAAAACACCACCGCTGGGGCTACGGCCGCCACCCCGAGTAGCAGCGCCCACTTTTTCCGTGAAAGAAACATCATGCTGTCCTCCATTCCTCCTCAGCCGTGCGCTCGCGCGAACGCCACATGCCCGACGCCGCAAGCGGCTTCCGAGCTGCCCGGCAACTATACCATGCAATTATACCATGCGCCGCCCCTGGAAGTGGGGATCACCATTAATAGAAGATAACAAAAAGCAGGGGCGGGAGATACTTCTCCCGCCCAGTGGCATGTCCTTGAGGGCACGACCGTGAACTTACCCTGCCAGGCGGCGGGGACGGTCAGAACCAGGGCGGGGCCGGCCAGGACGAAAGGTTGCTCGCCGACTTCCTACCAGCGGCGTCACCGGGCGGTTGACAGTCCGTCAGGTGGAGCCTATAATAGCACACCCAATCAGCGCGGGTTAGTCAGAGCTTCCCTGAGTCTCTTGCAGGCAGAGCACGTCAAAATTCCCATGACAGACCTGATATGACAGACCTGATATGACAGACCAGAAGGCCCGCCCCACCCCGTCCGCCGTCCGGGCGCGCATCATCGTCGCCGCCGTCGCCCTGCTGGGCGTTCTGTTCGTGCTCGCCGTGGCGCGGCAGCAGGGGATGCTGGCGTCGCTCCCGCCGCCGCTGGGCGACCCGCGCGGGCGCGAGGTGGCGCTGTCTACGCCGCCGCTAACCGACTCGGAGGCGCGGGAGGCGATCCGCCGCGAGGCCGGCCACATCGTCTCCTGTTCTTTTACTTCCACTAAAGCAAACCCCCAGGCCGACGGGTACGGCGCGCTGAACGACGACACGATTGGCGACCACGGACCGGACTGGGTGGTGTCCGAGCCGGGCGCGGTCGGGGCCATCAGCCTGCTGCGGGCGGCGGCTTTTCTTCGGGAGCACGGGGGCGGGGACAGCGGCATGGAGCCGGCGCTGGACGGGTTCTTTGATGTCTGGCTCGTCGGCCACAAGCAGGGCTGGGTTGGGGACCCGCATTCCGCCGACTTCGGGGGTATGTCCGCGCGTCTGGGGTACGACGCCGGGGGGCGGCGCATCCGGGCCGACGAGGCGACCCCGGCGGCGACCGGGATGATGGTGGTGGCGATGTGGAAGCGGTACGAGTATTTCGCCGACACGGGCCGCGACACGGCGGGCCGGGCATGGCTCGCCCGCGCCTGGGCCGTGGCCGAGCCGGCCCGCACCTACCTGCTGGCCCGCTTCGACACCAACACCGAGATGGAGCACGGCCCGGCGAGCAGCCCGGACGAGTGGCTGACCGACGCCGTCGCGGCCCATGACGGCCTGCTCTGCCTGGACCGCTGGGCCGCGCTGCTCGGCCACCCCGACCCGCGCTGCGCGGCGACGGCCACGCGGCTCCGCTCCGGCATCGCCGCCGTGAAGGAAGATGACACGTGGAAAGGCTACTACCGCCTGCGCGAGCACGACCAGCGGGACCAGCCGACCAACGGCGACTGCGTGGACCAGATGGCCTTCCTGCCCTACGAGGCGGACGTCCTGGACCCCGGCGACCCGTTCGTGAAAGAGATCAGCGACTGCTGGACCGTCGGCCCCAACGCCATGACCGCCCAGGCCGCCGACCCAAAGGGCTGGACCTACTTCGGCACCCACTGGCACCGCTACTTCGCCCCACGCCTGGAGAACGACTACCTCTACCCCGGACCGGGCCTCCAGCTCGCCAAGGCCGAGTGGAAGTACGCGCAGCGGACGCACGACAAGGCAACGGCCCTGCGGGCGGCGAACCGGCTCCGCTGGGCCGTCGGCCCGCAGTATTCTGCGCTCTGGGACAAGAGTGGGGGGCTGGTGGACTGGCGGGACGCGCGGGATCGGGGCCACGTCGCAGAGCCGTGGGCGCGGTTCATCGACACCAGCGGCTACCTCATCCAAGCCGTGCTGATGGTCAGCTTCGGCGAGGACACGCGCTACACCCCGGAGATGTAACGGTGCCCCCGCCCGCTCACTCCCGCGCGGTCACTTCCGGGCGCGGGTGGCACGGCGGCGGATAGCCAGCATGGCGACGTCGTCATGGAAGCGGCCCCGGCAGAAGGCGGACACGCGCGCCAACAGGCGCGTGACGAGCTGGCGCGGGGGCAGGGAGGCGAACCGCAGGAGCAGCGCTTTCAGCCGGTCCATGCCGAGCCATTCCAGGCGCGACAGGGGCGGGCGGGCGTCCGAAACCCCGTCGGTGTAAAGCAGCAGCGTTCCCCCTTCCGGCAGGGTCGCCTGGTGCTGCTCGAAACGGGCCATGTCCGGCGGGAACGCCCCGACCGGGGGGCCGGTCCCCTCCAGCTCCAGGACCGCGTCCGGGTCCAGCGTCGTGGGCGAGGCGATCAGAGCCGGCTCGTGCCCGCCGCTGGCGTAGGTCAGCGCCCCCGTGCCCGCCTCCAGGGTCCCGACGAAGACCGTGCCGAAGCCTTCGAAGTTCGGGTCCGGCTCGATCATGGCGTTGACGGCGGAGAGCGTCTCGGCGGGCGACAGGCCGACCGCGAGGCAGTCGGACAGCAGGGCGCGCATGTGGCCGGCCTGCAGCGCCTGCTCCGGCCCGTGCCCGGCGACGTCGCCGATGACCACGGCTACGTCGCCCGACTCGTCCCCCGCCCCGTCCTTCAACGGAAACACGCCGTAAAAGTCGCCGCCCGCCGGCGGCGTGGCGGGGACGTCGGCGTGGGCGGCGACGTACTCCGCCGAGAGCCGCTCCTGCAACTGCCGCGCGGCAGGCCTCTTCTCTTCCGGCGCTTCTGTGGGCATAGGGGTCGGGACACTCCGCACGGGGCACCCCGCGACGGCTTTCAATATCCACCCCTATTATAACACATTATCCATGGGGACAGGCGGAAGTCGTAGGCACCTGCCGGACATCAGCCTCGGGGAACGTCCTCCGGGTACAGCGTGACCAGGCTCGCCTCGTCGGGCGCGGGCAGGGAGACCATCCGGTTCGCGTGGGCGTTGATGGCCTTCTCAAACAGGTTCCGCGCCAGCCGCGCGTTGCCGAACGTCTCGTCGCGCTGGGCGTAGAGGGCCGAAAAGACGTTGGTGAGCTTCAGTTCGGTCGCCGGGTGCAGTGTGTAGTCGCCCTGCGCGGCGAAGTGGCGGAAAATCTCGGTCAGTTCGGCGGGCGCGTAGTCGTCAAAGTGCAGGAACTTGTTGAAGCGCGATTGCAGGCCGGGGTTGCTGCGGATGAACTTCTGCATCGGCTCGGTGTAGCCGGCGACGATGACGATGAGGCCGTCGCGGTGGTCTTCCATCAGCTTCAAGAGCGTGGCGACGGCCTCCTGCCCGTACATATCGCGCCCGTATGTGTCTTCCGTCAGGCTATAAGCTTCGTCTATGAACAAGACGCCGCCGATGGCGCTTTCCACAACCTCTTTCGTCTTGATCGCAGTCTGCCCCAAGAAGCCCCCTATCAACCCGGCCCGGTCGGTCTCAACAAATTGCCCTTTGGAAAGAACGCCGAGGCTTTTGTATATTTGGGCTATGAGGCGGGCAATCGTTGTTTTGCCGGTGCCTGGGTTGCCGGTAAAAACCATGTGAAGGCTCTGATCCGTCGTAGACAAGCCTCTTGCTCTACGCAGTTGCTGAACCTGTAGAAAATTAACGAGTTGGGCAACGTCGGTTTTGACGCTCATAAGCCCGGTCAGGTTGTGCAGAGCACTCAGCAGTTCTCCTATTGCTAAATCACTGTTAACATTGACGGATTGCTTCTGTGTTAGTGCTTGTTCTGAAATATTGTTTATCTGCGGTGCCACTGCGACGGGACCTTGTGGAACGAAATTATCCAGGATGAATGCAATGTCCAACTTCTCTCGTGAAACAGCGACCTCAAAGGCTGTCTCACCCTCGCCGTCTTCTATGTCTGGATCTGCTCCTCTCTCTAGGAGTAGTTTAACAATACCTATGTGTCCGCTTTCCGTCGCCTGGTGCAATGCGGTGAAACTCCCATTTTCAGCTTTTTCCGTGATGTTTGGGTTAGAACCGTAATCCAGAAGCAATCTAGCAATTTGGATGTAGCCGTCGGATGCCGCCCAACCAAGTAGAGTATGCCCTTTGACATCAACTTGATTGGGGTCTACACTATTTCTCAAAAGAACTTCGACTACCTGTGGATCGTTCTGAATTACAGCCGCAACGAGTGCTTCGTGAAGATGCCTTTTGTTGTTCACGCCACATCGCAATATTTTTTCAACCAAATTCACCTTACCTGTGTAAGCTGCTACTTCTAAAGAACTGAGTCCTTTAACATTTTCTATGTTAGGATTGGCCCCATGTTCGAGCAACGCTTCAAAGATGTCGTCTTGGTCTTCATGTAACGCCCGATGTAAGCGTGTATCACCAACAACATCTATGAAGTTAGTGTCTGCGCCCGCTTCTAGAAGGAGGTCAAGAACTTCTAGATCACCCTCATCAATGGCTAACCCAAGAGGCGTGACGCCCTTTTCGCTTTGATGATTAGGGTTGGCCCCATACCTCAGCAGAGAGTCAACAACAGCACTTTGACCTGTGGAAACGGCAATGCTTAGTGGGCAAAATTGGGAGCCATTGGGAGAGTTAGGATTGGCTCCAGCCGCGAGCAAGGCGTCTACAAAAGACGTATAGCCTCTATGTGATGCTAATTCTAGAGCAGGAACGTTTTTCACATTCGTCGCGTTAGGGTTCACCCCTTGGCGCAGCAAATGGTGAAGCAAGGGTTCATTCTTGGTATGCACAGCTTCAAGCAAGTTGTCTGCCCGTATGTCATATTCTCTGCTTTCAGTCGCAAGCCTATGATTTTGTAGAAGTTGAGCAATTTGCCTGTTGTTTTGTGATACTGCAATGGTGAGGGCGCTACCCTGCTTCCCGTTGTATAAATGAACTTTGGCACCATTTGAGAGCAGTGGTTTGACAGCCTCCGCCTTACCTGCGTGGGTCGCTAATCCTAAAGCCGTCCAATCGTTATCATCCACTGCGTTCACACGAGCGCCATTTCTCAACAACGCATCAACGATCTGAGTATGTCCTGCTTGAGAGGCTACCCCCAAAACTAGCCGACCGTTTTTATCTTTTGCGTTAGGGTCTGCTCCCTTCAACAGTGCTCTTTGCAGCACATTCAGATCGCCTCTAGATGCAGCAGCGAACATGACTTCACGAACACTTAAAGCGTACTTTTGGATCAGGACTACGATTTTGTGATGGCCTTGACGGACGGCCCGGTCAAAAGCCGATTGTCCATTTTTGTCTTTTTGCTGTGCATCCGCCCCACTTTTGAGCAACTCCTCGGCTATATCAGCATGGCCCCGAGACGCAGCCCAATGTAGAGCCGTCATGCCGCTGTTGTCAGATGCATCCAGATCGACTCCGGCTTTAATCGCATCCTGAACGGTGGGCAAATGGCCTGAATAAGCCGCCATGATTAACTTTTTGGAGTTTACTTTTTCCATAAACGGTACTACATTTTCGGGCCGTAGTGCCAGCCAACACTTGCGAACCGTCAGGTACTCGGCATCAATGTCATCGGAACGCCAGCCGCTTGCGACCCTCAGCAACAACTGCCTTAACATCCAGTTTATAGAGAGGCGTCACGGGTCTGCCTCCACCGCTATTATACACCGCTTCTGCCACGGGTTCAGGCAAACCGTGCCGTCTTCTCAGGTACAATCCTGCTATGGATCACGACCGCCTGTTCAAAGAACTTCTCAGCACCTTTTTCGTGGAGTTCCTGGACTTGTTCCTGCCCGACGTCAGCGCCGCCCTGGATCGCAGCGTCGCCGTTGTTCCGATGGACAAGGAGATATTTACGGACATCACACGCGGCGAAAAGCATGAAGTGGACGTGCTGATGCAGGCGCGGTTTCGCGGCGAGGATGCCTTCTTCCTCATCCACGTAGAGAATCAGGCGACCACGCAGGCGGACTTTCCCAAGCGGATGTTTCGCTATTTCGCCCGGCTCACGGAAAAGTACGATCTGCCGGTTTACCCGGTCGTCCTCTTCTCCTACGACGCCCCGCAACGTCGGGAACCGGATCGCTTGGTGGTCGCGTTTCCGGGTAAGACTGTGCTGAAGTTTGAATACTCCGTCATTCAGCTCAACCGGCTCCCCTGGCGGCGGTTTGTCAAGCAAGAGAACCCGGTCGCAAGCGCGCTGATGGCGAAGATGAAGATGAGCGCCAAAGACCGGCCGAAGGTGAAGGCGGAGTGCCTGCGGCTGCTGGCGAGTCTGAAGCTCGACCCCGCCCGCACGACACTGATCAGCGGGTTCATCGACAGCTATCTGAGGCTGACGGCCCAGGAATTGAAGCAGTACGAGCGTGAACTGGCGCGGTTCACACCGGCGGAAAGGGAAGCGACGATGGAGATGGTCACCAGTTGGCAACTAAAAGGCAGAGCGGAAGGCAAGGAGGCGCTTGTCCTGCGTCTGCTCCGGCGACGCTTCGGCGCGGTCCCGGAGGAGGTGACGGCGCGGATGGATCGCCTTTCGGCAGAGCAGTTGGACGATCTGGGCGAGGCCTTGCTGGACTTCGGCACGATTGCCGATCTCGAGCAGTGGATGTCCCGGCATTAGCCCCATTCCGCCTCTGGCAGAGCGATCCGTGCGCCGAAGGCAAAGAACCGTCGTCCGAATTGGCGGCGGCTCATTACGTTTGGGGAATGTCAATCGCGCGAAACGAGTATAATAAAGGCATGAGAAGTCCCCGCCCCGCCCTCCTGTCCCTGCTGCCCCTGGCCCTGCTCCTGCTCGCCCTGCCCGTGTTCGCCAAGCCCCCCACCCCGACCGACCGGCCCGAGCTGCGGGCGTTCTGGGTGGACGGGTTCAACGACGGGTTCAAGACGCCCGCGCAGTGCGACCTTTTGCTGCACCGGCTGCGGGCGATGCACTGCAACGCCGTCTTCGTGCAGATGCGGAAGCGCGCGGATGCGTACTACGCCACGCACTACGAGCAGTGGGCGCAGGACGACCCGCAGCACTTCGATTCGCTGCAATATCTGTGCGACCACGCCCACGCGCCAGGGAAGCCGCGCATCCAGATCCATGCGTGGATCAACGCCTGCGCCATCGGCGGCAACGCCACGGCGGGGGCGCTGACGAAGCTGCACCCCGAGTGGTTATCGCTGTCGGACACGGGCGCGGACTACGACGGGGAGGCCACCAAGCTCGACCCCGGCAACCCCGACGCGGCGGAGTGGACGTACCGCGTCTACATGGACGTGGTGCGGCACTACGACGTGGACGGCATCCACCTGGACTTCATCCGCTATGGGGGCGACGGCAAGACGGTCGGGCACTGGGGGTACAACGCGGTCTCGGTCGCCCGGTTCAACGCGCGCTACCATGCGACGGGGCGGCCCGCGTGGGACGACCCGCGCTGGCAGGCGTGGCGGCGGGCACAGGTGACGTCGCTGGTCCGGCGCGTCTACGTCGGGGCGACGGCCCTGAAGCCGCACCTGGTCGTGAGCGCGGCGACGATCTGCTGGGGGGACCCGCCCGCGAGTGACGCGGCGTATGAGGCCCACAGCACGTCCTACACCGAGGTCTTCGCGCCCTGGCGGGACTGGATGCGCGAGGGAATCTTAGATATGAACTGCCCGATGGCCTATTTCTCCGACGCGCGCATGGGCCAGAGGTGGCGCGGCTGGAACACGTTCGCCAAGGACCGCGCCTACGGGCGGCAGGTCGCGCTCGGCGTCGGCCTGTACCTGAACTCGGTCACGTCGTCGCTGGCGCAGATCGACGACACGAGGCAAGCCTCCGCTTCGGGACATCATGCTGCGGGGGCCGTGCTCTACTGCTACGACACGCCGCGCGGCGCAGGCGGGCACGAGGTCGAGGGCGACACGTCGCTGTTCGCCGCCCTGCCGACCGTCTTTCGGCACGACGCGCCGCTCCCCGCGATGCCCTGGAAAGATGCGCCCACGCGCGGGGCGGTCTCGGGTGCGCTGCTGACGGGGGACGCACTCCGACCCGTGGACGGGGCAACCGTAACGGCCCGGAACGTAGCGACGGGGGACTCGCGGACGGGGGAGAGCGACGGGAACGGGCGGTTCGCGTTCGTGAACCTGCCCCCCGGTGCGTACAAAGTCTCGGCGTCGTGGGCGGGTGGCAGCCAAGACTGGGACGTCTCCGTACTGGCGGGCAAGACGTCTCAAATCCTCGCCGCGCAGCCCACGGCGGCGATCCCGCAGGCGCAGGTATCGGGCCTGGGGGAGTCGGCGGACGGCGCGCACGTCCTGCTCGGACCGGCCCTGGTCACGAGCGGGTCGGACAAGCTCGGCGACCACTTCTTCGTCGCCGACGCCATCGGGGGGACGCCGGTGCGGGTGGACGCGGCCCACCTAATCGCGCCCGCGATCATGGGCGACAAGGTGCTGGTGTCGGGAACGCTGCGCCACAGCCCCACGGGCGTTGTTTTAGAGGCGGACGCGGTGCGCGTGGTCGGGATGGAGATCGTAGGGGCGGGGTAGGAGAGGCTATAACCGAGGCCGGCGCGGCGACGGGGGCCAGTGCGTACCCGGCGCGGCGGGAGGCGCTGCAGTCCCGCGCCGGTCGCGCGTCCGCAGGCCGAGCCACGTCCCGCCCACGCAGATAGCGGTCCAGCCCAGACAGCAGAGGGTCTGGCGCAGCACGTAATCCAAGGGGGCACCCAGGCGAGCGACCTTGCCGCCCTCGTTGGCCGCCAGCGCGTTGGTGTTGTGCAGGGCGTCGGCCCAGGTGAAGCCCAGGAGCAGGACCAGCAGGCCCAGGGCCATCAGCGCGCTGGTCAGTAAGACCCGCCGACGGGCGGCGTAGCGGGGCGCAAGCAGCCCCAGGACCAGGCCGCCGCAGCCGAACGCTAACGGCGAGTCGAACAGCGCCTCCTGCCAGTTGATCGACTCTTTGTACTGCTGGTAGAGCGGGTCGAGCGGCAGGGTCGCGCTCGACGCATGGAGCGACATCAGGAAGAAGTTACGCACGGTCGAGCCGGGCCACAGAAGCTGGGCGACCAGCAGAACCAAGCCAACGGCGAATGTTGCCGCCAGGGCCAGCCCGACCGCAACGCCGAGCGGCCGCTCCCGCAGCTTCGCCTTGCGGTGCGTCTTCTCGTTTGTCCTTGCCATGCTGCGTGCCATGCGGTCATTATAGCGGGAAAGGGCGCGGGCGTCAAGCGGGGCGTCAGCGGGAGCGGCTTTCCTTGTGGCCGGACTGCTCGGCCTGGTGAGCAGTCACGATCTCGTAGCCCGACCCGGAGTAGGAGTCGGTGACGCCGTCCCAGCGCAGGGACTTCTCGACGTCCCGTGCGGTCGTCAGGCCCGCCGCCTTCTGATAGTCTTCCCACGGCCCGTACTGCCCCATTTGATAGCAACAGGTGGCGAGGCGGGCGAGAGCGTGGGCCTGAGAACCGGGCCGGTGCTTCTGAGCGTCGGCGGCGTACCAGCGCAGAAGCGGGGCGTAGTAGCGGCGGCCTTCGGTCGCCCACCAGGCGGAGTTGATCAGTCGCTTCTCGGCCAGTGCGTCGAACAGGCGGTCGGCGGCGTCGGCCTCGGAGGGGGCGGGCTGGAAACGACGGCCGGCCGTCAGCCATTGTGCCGTCAGCGTCCGGCGCTCCTTCTCACGCTGGGCTTCCCGCGCGTTCCATTGGTCCACGGTCTGGAAGTAGGGAGCGGGGTGTTCGTCTACCAGGTCCAGCATCACGGCGGGCAGGATCGCGTTGTGCGAGTTGTTCCGGTTGACCTCGGCCGTGAGCGTCAGCGGGCCGCGCACCAGGAAGCGCTTCCAGACGCCGCCCCAGAAGTCCCGAATGCGCCCGTGCGCCAGTTCCGGCTGTGCATTGAAGCCGCTGACGTCTTCCAGTGACTGGCCGGTGTGGGCGCGGACGGACAGGCGGTAGTCCCGGAAGCGGTTGTCGTCGTCGTGGCCGTCCTTGTTGTAGTCGTACAGCGATAGGACGTAGAGGCCCTCAGGGATGGTGAGGGTGGCATCAATGTTCGGGCCGTTCATGTTGACGGGGTACTCCTCCCCGTGATCGTCCACCTCGGTCTCGCGCCGGTTGACGTTCCAGGTGGTGTAGCCCTTCAGAACGCGGCTATGCACGTAGGCGGCAGGCATTTCCAGCACACGCGGGTTGTCCGTATAGCGCCATTGCAGCCAGTAGCGCAGACTGTCGTCCTTGGCATGGTTCGGCCCCATCGTCAGCCGGTAATCTATCGTCTCCCAGCCCGCGCCCCAAACGTAGTCCTCCGGGATTGGGTGGAACAGGGCCGCCAGGCAGCACCAGTAGCGCCCGTAACGGCCCAGCCAGTCCCCCTGCGTCTGCCAGTCTTCGGCGAGGGCGACGACTTTGGGCTGGGTCTCCTTCGGATCGGGCGCGACCCGCTCGACCTCAGCCCGCATCGCGTCCATCTGCGCCCGCGTCGGCGGACCGGGTGCGGCGGGCAGCGGCGCAAACGTTTCGGCCTCGCGCGCCGGGGCGGGGGCAGCCAGGCCGGGCGGCGACAGGGGAGCCATGCCGTCGCCGTAGGTCGCCGCCCAGGCGGAATCGGCTCTCAGGGGCAGCAGCGCGCGGGCGTACACGTTCGCACCCAGGGATTGGCGGGCACCGGTCTTCAGGTCCAGCATCTCGGGCGGTTGCTGCCGGTGGCCGACGAGCAGATGTCCCGCGCCGTCGTCGGTCAGGCAGGAGACGTAGTCTTCGCTCAGGCCCGCCTCGTCCGGCCCCGGTGCGGTCCCCACGAAGGTGACTTGCAGCCGGCCCAGCGCGCCCGTCTGGGCGGGGAACTCGCGCACGACCGCGCGGTCCCGGGCACCGGCCGCTTTGTAGATGTCGAAGTGGTCCAGGACGCGCACACCGTTGATGAACACGTCGAAGAGCCGCTTACCCGGCTCGTGGAAGAAGATCTCCGAGAAGTGCAGGCGCACCCGGCACGGGCGGCGCGGCCTCAGACCCGTCGCCGTGAAAACGCAGTCGCCGTACCGCTCGGCCTGGTAGACCGCCTGGGGCGCGGGAGCCGTGACGCGGCTGGTATCAATCCTACGTCCGGTGTCCAGCAGACGGCCCCCCGTGAAGCCGCGCGTCGCCAGGAACTTGCCGTCGGCCTTGCCGTTCGCGCGGACCGCGAGTGTGCGCCCGGACGGGAACACAACCTCAATGCCGTTGATCTTGGGGAAGTCGGCGTAGCCGCTGGTGAACCGTCCGAAGGCCTTGTCCTGCCAGTCGCCGCCGCGCCGGAAGGCCCACGTCCGCCCGCCATCGCCGCTGTGGGCCAGACCCGCCGTGGTCCCGGCCCAGGCCGTGCCGTCGCGCGTCACCCACAGGCAGTTAATCAGGCCGGACGGCAGCCCCGCCCCACGCAACGCCTGGACCGGGGAGGCGGGGCCGGGGACAACGCGCCAGGCGCGGTAGCCATCGTGGGGCGAGCCTATGGCAATGCCGTCGCACTGCGTCCCGACGTAGAGTGTGCCGTCCGGGGCGAACGCGAGGGCTGCGGCCTGATCCGAGGGCAGGCCGTTCGCACGGGTGTAGTACGCCCACTGCCCCTGCTCGTACCGAGCCAACCCCGCCTCGGTCGCCATCCACACGCCGCCGCTGATCGGGCTGACGGCCAGGGCGAACACGCGGCTCCCGAGCGGGCCGCCGGGCGGGGCGTAGCGCCGCCAGGTCTGCCCGTTGAAGACGGCGACGCCGTGGTTGAGCGTCCCGGCCCAGACGCGCCCGCGCCCGTCGCAGGCCAGCGCGTACACGGTGTCGTCGCCCGGCCCGTCGGCGGCGGCGAAGTGGAGGTAGGCGGCGTCCACGGGGGCGCGTGGGTCGTAGCGCCAGACGCCCGTGTCTTCGGTGCCGATCCAGACGCGGCCCTGGCGGTCACGGCACAGGCAGGTGACGAACTTAATCTGCTGGTGCGCTTGGCCGGTGGAGACGGGGGCAGGGAGGGAAGAAGCCAGAACGGCGGGAAAGTGGGAGGCAGGGACGCTTGTCAGGACGTTCTCGCCGTGGCCCGCAAAGAGGCGGGTCATCGCTAGTATGCTTAGGAGCGCGAACAACACCAGACTACCGAACGCCAGCACACGCCACCGAGATCGCTCAGAAAGAGCAGACATCGTATTTTCCTGAATTGACCAGAGGAAGTGAGGGACTACCCTGTGTGGCGTTGCTTGAACATCCATACGCCACCCGCGACGCAGAGCAGACCTCCAGCGAATGGCAAGGCAGATCCGATTATACTTGAGGTAGACGCGGGCGTACCTGAGCTTGGCGATGTGGAGCCGGATGCGCTTGGATCGGGTGCGACCTCGCCAGGGCGCTGCTCTTGTTGCATCTTCTTAAGTTCGTCCAATTTCGGAAACTGTCCGGGCCACCGATACGTTACTATCGATTGCTTCTGCAAATTCGTCAAACTCGCCTCGAAGACCCCATAAATTTGGTCGCCTAGAAGCCGGTAATCTCTAACAGGTAAGCCTTTGGGGACTGAAACCTGGATTGGATGTGAGGGGCCGACGTGGTGCAATGTCCAAGTTTCCGTCATGTCTGTTCCAGCCCTCAGCTCTCTATCGGGCAATTGCTCGTGAAGTTCTACTTTGTCACACAACCACTCCCCATTGTACTGTCTATAGCTCTCGGCTCGAAAAGTGAATGTCTGCCCTCCCCTACTTAGTTGTATTTGCGAGGGTATATTGCCATGCAAACGATCCAACGTGCAACTCACAGCAAACAACAGATGCCCGTTCTGCATGATCGGAGCTTCTAATCGCCAATTATGAGGATTTTCTCCTACTATCTTCCACACTACACCGTACATCGAAAGCGGGTTTAGACCCATTAACATTGTGAAGTGTTCCGGTCCGACCTGAAGACCGTCCGCGATTCCACTGTCATATTCTAGCCCGTTCCCTGGAGCAGCCCAAGCAGAGAGAAGTCTAGGCCGGACTGGTCTGCCATTAACCTCATTGCCATCATTTATGACAAGGACCCAGTTCTTGTCATAAAATTGGTGAAAGTTGTTGCTAAAATATTCTTGCGTACCATCTTTGATAGACTGACGAACACCACCTATAAGTGCCTGATCACCATGGCGCTCAAATACCCAGTTCGTGGTTGAGTGGTACGAGGCTACTTCTCCCTGTTTTGCAGCATTCTCGACCACTGCCTCAACTTCTTGCTCAATCGTTTTGTCATCTAGGCCTGCACGCTTGAGTTGTGGAGGCAGTTGCTTCCGCGCTGCTTTTTGACGTGCTTGGACCTCTTGGGGCGCTTCGGCAGAATTCCGCTGACGGTATGTCATCTGCCAGTCGAACGTGACATTGTTCAGTCGTTGTTCGCGCCAGTTGAGGTTTTCGCTGAGTTGTTGCGGGAGAGGTGCCGCAACAATTGAAGCGGGCAGGCTAAACATCAGCAGGCTGAACAAGCACATTCCGGGAAGCACACTGCTTGTCATAATAAAGTCTTTCATATGGGCAAGCGGTTTTCTTAGGCTGGGTAAGCGCAGACAGGACCTTTGGTATAAGACGTTGATTGCAAAGGCCCGAATGAACACCCACACGGGGGCTGGTTGGTAGGAAAAGTCTGAGGCATCGGCTGGCAATTGCCAGAGTATTGTTGAACTGTAGTACCCTCCGGTTGACCTTGCACCGTTTGGCACGCGATAGTCGTACCGTTCAGGACATAGGAACTACAGGTTGTTATTGTATATACAGTCCAGGAGCAATTGCCAACGCATGAATTTTGGCTCACGCTGAAGGTACACTTGTCGCCGTTTTGAACGTCTGATGAGGTCGTTACACACCCATACCCATAGTTGCTTGTAACTTCCTGTCCTTTGGCAGGTGTCTCTGTCATCACTATGTTTCCTGCCAACCACAGGCCGACAGCCATCAGAACTGGCGCAACACGATCTCGAGCCTGTATGGTACGCGTCTTTGTCATCTTCTTCTCCCGTGGTATGCCCACAATTCTTAATCCACCCGAAACTTGATATTCGCCACTTGCTGCCAGGACTTCGCCCCCGCCTGCATCTCCAGCAGTACGCCCTTTTGCTGTTGACCCTTGCCCATGCCGTCCGTATCAACCACCAACTTGATGGCTTCGCTATGCAGTGGTGCTACTGGCTTATCCGGCACGTCCGCAACCGTGCATCCACAGCCCGGTCGTGCGTCTACTTGAACTGGTGCGGAGGATAGGTTAATGAGCCGAATGGTGCCCGTAACCGTGCTCCCAGCCTTGACCGTGCCGGCATCGTAGTTCAAGTTGCGGATGATGACGCCGTGATTGCCCGTGCGGGCCAGCGCCCCCTGCACGACCCACAAGACGCCCAGAGTAATGAGCATCGGCGGGCCGAAGCGGTGGAGCACTTTCCAGTGGTTATTTTTGGCGACCGACATGGCGGACAGTCCTTTGCCCAGGCAAGAGCGTCCGGCTCTCGGAGGAGCCGAAGAAGTGTGAGAGGTAGAGGAGCCGAAGAAGTGTAGGAAATACATTCCGGGAACTGCGAATGCTTCTCGCGCGGCGTTGCGCTGGACCCATGGTAACACGCCGCGCAGGCTTTGTCAAGGGGTCGGCAAAATATTTTTTGCGCGGCGGGGGAGGCCGCATCTGGCGGTCGCGGCAGAGGCAGGTGGCGAACTTAATCTGCTGGTGCGCTTGGCCGGTGGAGACGGGGGCAGGGAGGGAAGAGGCCAGAACGGGGGGAAAGTGGGAGGCGGGGACGCTTGTCAGGACGTTCTCGCTGTGGCCCGCAAAGAGGCGGGTCATCGCTGGTATGCTTAGGAGCGCGAACAGCACCAGACTACCGAACGCCAGCACACGCCACCGAGATCGCTCAGAAAGAGCAGACATCGTATTTTCCTGAATTGACCAGAGGAAGTGAGAGATTAACGTGTGTGGCGTTGCTTGAACATCCACACGCCGCCAGCAATGCACAACACACCGCCCGCAAATGGGAGGACAGAACCAACTGCGCTTGAGCGGGACGTCGGTGTTAACCCACCCGGCGAATCAGGATTAAAAGCATTAGGATCAGGTAGAGCCTCGCCAGGGTGTTGCTTTTGAAAAAGTTGTTGTAGTTCCATATCAGACGGAAAGTGCCCAGTCCACGGGTAATGTACTATTTTGCGTTGTTGCTTTTGAGTTAGACGCAAACTTAAACCTGTATCTGATAGTTGCTCTCCTAACAATCGATAGTCAGCTACATAACGACCTCGCGGCACTGTAATAGCAAAAGGTTTCGTATCCTGGATGTTCTGGAGTGTCCAAGTCTGTTTCACCGCTTCGATGCCAGGCATATTATCAGTTAATTCAACCATGCTACACAACCATTGGTCTTGGTAACGCTTGTATCCCTTCACTAAGAAGGTAACATCCTCACTCCCATGACTGATGTGCATTTGTACAAGACAACCGCTATGAAGGCGATCCAACGTCAACCGAACCATAGAGGGCATTTGGCTTGCATCACCTACCGTTGCCTCTAGCAACCATGATGTAGGTGTCGTGGAGACAAGGTTCCAGCCCGCCCCGTACATTGCTAATGGGTTCGTCCCAGTGAGCGTTGAAAAGTGTGCCGGTAGTAGGTCTAAGCTTGCCTGAGTCTGTTGCAGTGGATTACGGAAATATATTGCATCTCCAGGGCACCTCCAGGCAACGGGATCATAAATAGGAAGTTTGTTGAACCCTATCTCACGGTTCTTGTCGTTGACAACTAGGCCATTCTTACCTTCGTAAAGATATTGATAGAAAGCAGAAAAACTACCTTCCTGTTTAGCACCTGTTACTAACGTCTGGTTGCCATCCCTTTGAAACTGCCAATTTTGTACGGACTTGTAAGCAAATCCCTTCATAGAATTCGGTATGCTGATCGCTTGCTCTTCCACCATTGTATGTATAGTGTTTTCGTCGGTTATCCCATGCTTGCGCAGATCGCCAGGCATTTGCCTGCGAATCTTATCAACCATCGCTGAGATCGCGGCATTGCTTTTGCTGGGGGCATTCTCCTCAAGCACAAGTTGCCAACCGAAGCTCGTATGGTTCAGTCTTTGCTCACGCCTTTGTAAGATGTCAGTTGCTTGCTGAGGCAGAGGGGAAGCAAACGATTTGCTACAAAGGCACAAACCAACGAGTACTAGTAAGAGAAGGAACCACCGCTGCATTGCACTACTCCCTCTTCCGTTGGAAGCGCTAAAGTAGATAGCTACAGGTAGCGCCAGGTACGCTATCAGGAGGTCCCACTTGCTGCGCTGTGTCACACTCGCATGTACCACCACCTCGTATGTATCGGATGGTCACACACCCCGACACCAAGTGTGTACGGAGAACTATTCCAGTGATACCCTTCCCGCTTGTATTAAGGGGGTCGTTTACACACTGAGCGCTACCGGCAGGGAAAGGTGGTGATGCACAGTGAGCCGTCGCGAAACTGTACACATCGCACCCTGCACCAGTGCATTTCAGTTGAGCCGGATCATAAGTGCAATTGACCGTTGGCACACTTGGAAAGAAAAAAGGGGGATTGTCCTGAGTACAGACAGGATTGTTAACTACTTCTATGATGTCTCCACTGGCTGAAGTGGCGAACACGAAAGTGTTCACTCCCATCCACAACAGTACAGCCAAAGCGACAGACAGACCGTAACCAAACTTTTTTCTCATTGCTTTTAAGCCCTTCTTGTTCCTACTGTTGCACACAAAACGCAACATCAGCCACTTGCTGCCATGATGTTTTTCCGATGCTCAATTGTAGGACGACACCTTTTCGCTGGTTTCCTGGTTTCATACCGTCTGTATCGACCGCCATCTTAACAACTTCGCTATGTAACGGAGCCAACGGCTTATCCGGCACTTCTACGTCCGTACAACCACAGCCGGGTTGAGCGTCCACTTCTACGGGTGAAGACGAGAGATTGATGATCCGCACGATGTTCGTGACTGTCGCCCCGGCCTTGACCGTACCGGCGTCGTAGTTCAGGTTGCGGATGATGACGCCGTGGCTGCCCGTGTGGGCCAGTGCCCCTTGCAACAGCCACAAGACGCCCAGAGTAATCAGCGTCGGCGGGCCGAAGCGGTGGAGCACTTTCCAGTGGCTATTTTTGGCGACCGACATGGCGGACAGTCCTTTGCCCAGGCAAGAGCGTCCGGCTCTCGGAGGAGCCGAAGAAGTGTGAGAGGTAGAGGAGCCGAAGAAGTGTAGAGAGGTAGAGGAGCCGAAGAAGTGTAAGAAATGCATTCCGGGGACTGCGAATGCTTCTCGCGCGGCGTTGCGCTGGACCCATGATAACACGCCGCACAGGCTTTGTCAAGGGGTTGGCAAAATATTTTTTGCGCGGCGGGGCCGCCCGCGTGGGGTATACTGGGTGCTGAGACTGACCGCGAAGACTGACCGCGAAGACTGACCGCCGAGAGTGACCCATGCCCCGAGACATCCCCATCGCTAACGGCAACCTGCTGCTAACATTTGACTCGCGCTATACGCTGCGCGACGTCTACTTCCCCTTCGTCGGCCAGGCCAACCAGACGCGCGGGCAGGCCTGCCGGTTCGGCGTCTGGGCCGACGGCCAGATGGCCTGGGTCTCGGAGCCGGCCTGGCAGAAGAGCCTGCGCTACGAGAAAGACACCCTGGTCACCGAGGTCACGCTGACGCACTGGGGGCTGGGCCTGCGCCTGGTCTGCCGGGACTGCGTGGACTTCGACCGTGATGTCTACGTGCGTAAGGTCGAGATCGAGAACTTGCTGTCCCCGGACGCAACCCCCCGCCCCCGTGACCTGCGCCTATTCTGGCATCACGACTTCAACCTCAACGAGTCGTCCGAGGGCAACACGGCCTATTACGCCCCGAACCTCAAGGCCGTCATCCACTACAAGGGCAAGACGTGGATGCTCGCCAACGTCTGCGTCGAGAACGCCAACGGCACGTGCGAGCACGGCGTCTCGCGTTACGCCATCGGCGTCTCGCGCGCCCACGGGGCCGAAGGCACGTGGCGCGACGCCGAGGACGGCATACTGGGCATGAACACGGTCGCCCAGGGGGCCGTGGACAGCACGGTCGCCGCCCATGTCGCCCTGGACCGCACGGCCACGGTCTACTACTGGCTGGCGGCGGGCGAGGACTACGCCGCGGTCAAGCTCATCAATGGCCTGGTCAAGACGCGCGGCCCCGAGTTCTTCCAGCACCGCGCCCGCATCTACTGGAACCAGTGGGTCAACAAAGACAACATCCCCTACGGCGACCTGCCCGACGCCCTGGTGACTCTGTACAAGCAGTCCCTGCTGATCTTGAGAACCCAGATCGACAACCGAGGGGCGATCCTGGCCGCCAACGACTCGGACTATCTGACGTTCAACAACGACACTTACTCCTATATGTGGCCGCGCGACGGGGCGCTGGTCGCCTACGGGCTGGACCTCGCGGGCCAGCCGGACGTGACGCGCTCTTTCTATGAGTTCTGCCGCGACGTGCTGCTGCCCGAGGGCTACCTGCTGCACAAGTACAACCCCGACAAGTCGCTCGGCTCGTCCTGGCACCCCTGGGCCGACGGCACCGGGCACGCGCAACTGCCCATCCAAGAAGACGAGACGGCTCTGGTGCTGTGGGCCTTGTGGGAGCACTACGCGCGCTACCGGGACGTCGAGTTCATCCGCGGCCTGTACGCGCCGCTGATCCGGCGCGCGGGCGAGTTTATGACGCAGTACCGCGAACCGCACACCGGCCTGCCCGGCCCCTCCTACGACCTGTGGGAGGAGCGGCACGGCATCCACACGTTCACCGTGGCCGCCGTCTGGGCCGGGCTGAACGCCGCCGCGAACTTCGCCGAGACCTTCGGCGACGACGACCGGGCGGTCGAGTTCCGCCGCGCGCAGGGGGAGATCAAGGCCGCCGCCCTGGCGCACCTGTGGGACGCCGACCGGGGCCGCTTCGTCCGGCGCATCTCGGTGGACCGCCGGACCGGGGCGATTGACGCCGACGTCACCATCGACGCCAGCTCATTCGGCGTGTTCCAGTTCGGCATGCTGGCCGCCGACGACCCCAAGGTCGTGGCGACGATGGAGCAGATCGAGGCCCGTCTGTGGTGCCGCACCGACGTCGGCGGGGTAGCCCGCTACGAGAACGACTACTACCACCAGATCTCTCAGGACGTGGACGCCGTGCCGGGCAACCCCTGGATCATCTGTACACTGTGGCTGGCCGAGTGGTACATCGCCAAGGCTAAGCAGCCCTCAGACCTGTCGCGCGCTTTGGAGATACTCGACTGGGTCCGCAAGCACACGCTGGAATCGGGCGTCCTGGCCGAGCAGATCCATCCCTACAACGGCGACCCCATCTCGGTCTCGCCGCTGACTTGGTCCCATGCCACCGTCGTGATGACCGTCCGCGAGTATCTGGCAAAGCTCGACCAGCTCTTCGCCGACGCCTCCAAGGACGCCCTACTGTCCGGCGACATGGACTTATACGAGCTGACGGATTGATAGGGGGGACGAAGAGGCCCCTAGCCTCCAACTCTGGGGGGACCTGAGAGGACTCGTAGGGGCGGGGTTTGCTCCGCCTGTCCCCTTCTGGCTCCCCAGGATTTGGCTGGGGCCTCTGCTCTCCTATCAGGGCCGGGGGCATAAGGCGCAAATCGCGGGAGGCGAACCAGTCGTTGACTTATGAGGGTTGTGGTTGCCTGATTTTAATCTTAGTGGGCCTGGGAGCAGCGGTGGTTCGGAGTCTACGCGCGGCTGGTCCAGAACGCCCACGCCTTATCCGCCTGATGACGGCATTCATCATGGGGGTAGATCGAAGCCAGGCAAAGGTTGACGAGATACACTCTGTTCTACTGGGTCGCTTCGCCTCGGACAACGCTTATGTTGATGTGACCGCCGCCGTGGCTTCCTTCATGCCGGGCGGGACTGACCCGTTTTACGACGAGGCGCGGTTGGCCGAGGCGTTCCGCGTGTTCCTCAGAGACGAAAAAATCCCGGTGCCGGATGCGCCGCAAGATCAGCGCGGCGTCTGGCCGCCGCCCCCGAACCCGGACGCCCGATGACAAAGAGGAAGAGCAGCAGCACGTGACTGGCTGGCGCAAGGGATCGCTCACGGATTGGTACGGGAGGGCGGATCAGGAGGAAACCGATGACCCTGACTTTGGAACTCTCTCCCGACGTGGAAGCGCGGCTAAAAATAAACGCCGCCGTGCATGGCAAAAACATCGCTGATTACTTGCTGACGCTCGCGGAGAACAATGCGCCCATCGACTCAACTGAGTTCAACGACATGGCAGATTTCCAAGCGTCCGTGGCCGGCATCCGCGAGGGCCTGGCGGATTTGGACGCCGGGCGCAGCATTTCGCTGGAGGAGATGGCGGCTGACCTGGAGGCGAGGGCGGAAGAAAGGCGCAGGCGACGGGCGGCGGCGACCCCAGGGGTCGCGGCCTGATGGAGCCTAGCGCGGAACAGCCGCTTGTTCAGGTCATCCGCTTCACCGACAGGGCGCGCGACGACATCGGGCGGCGGAAGAGCGTTTCGCGGAGACGGCAGGGGATGACATCGCGCGGGCCTAAGTCGGGGGTCTCATAGCCGAAGTCGCCAAACCCGCACAGCTCCCCACGACCTGGCCGCTTGCGGAGGAAGATGGGCTTTCCAAGCAAAACGTCCGGCGGATGCTCTACCGCCGCACAAGGAGAGGCTCCGCTTATCGCGTCCTCTTTGTCCTGCGTCAGCCTCTGGACGACGCTCCCACGGTTGGCATCATCCACGTGCGGCACTCGTCACGGGCAACGATGACGCAGCAGGAAGCACACGAGATAGAGGGCTTGGAATGACCGGCTGGCGGAAAGAACTCGTGGGCGATCTGCCGCTGTACCAGGCGCGGACGCTGGCCTGGCTGCCGCGCGTGGCCCAGGGTTTCACGACGCGCAGCGGCGGGGTCAGCGTCGCCCCCTACGACACGCTGAATCTGGGCGCACATGTCGGGGACGTGACCCCATCGGTGGCGGCAAACCGGCGGCGCGTCCTCGCGGACCTGGGCTACAATGACACCCAGGTCGTGCTGGCCGAGCAGGTCCACGGCGACGGCGTGGCAGTCGTCAAGGCGGGCATGGGGGCAACTCCCCTGCCCGGCGCGGATGCCCTGGTGACGGACGTGCCGGGCTTGCTGCTGATGCTTTTTTTCGCCGATTGCGTCCCCGTTTATCTTGTGGACCCCACGCGCAAGGCCGTCGGGCTGGCCCACGCGGGCTGGCGCGGCGCGGCGGCCAACATCGCCGCCCGCACCGTGCGGACGATGACCGACGAACTGGGCTGTGTGCCGTCCTCGTGCCTGGCCGCCATCGGGCCGTGCATCGCGGGCGAAAGCTACGAGGTCGGCCCCGAGGTCGCCGACAGGTTCCGGTCCATGCCCGGCGCGCGCGCGGTCAACGCCGTTTTGCCCCGGAGCGAGTTCGGCGGCACGTTCGGCCTGAACCTGCGCGCGGTCGTGTTCCAGCAGCTCTTGCAGGCCGGCCTGCGCGCGTCCTCGATTGCGGTCTGCGACGAGGACACGTTCCGCAACCGGCGCGACTTCTTCTCCTACCGGCGCGACGGGGCGACAGGGCGGATGGGCGCGTTTTTGGGGATCAAAGCGGAGAAGGGAGAAGCGGGATGAACCGTTTCCTGGTCATCGCGGGCCTGGTCATCTTGGGGAGCGTCGTTGTGTTTCTGGGCCGGGGCGTCAACCAGAACGCCGTCCCCGAGCGCGGCGAAGACGATCCGCCGCCGCAATCCCAGACCAAGACGCTGCCGAAAACGCCGCTGGCCCCCACCGCTGTTCCCACCCCCGCTGCCGGCCCCGACCCGTCCGAAGAGACCGTCGGCGATCCGGCTACGGCCAAGCGGCACCTGCTCGTCGGCTGGGTCTACGATGAGGCGAACGAGGTAAAGCCCGAGACGCTGACCGTGCCGCTCCAGGCTGTGCGCGACTACGTCCGAAAGAGCGGCGGCGCGGCCTCGGCGGAGATCGTCAATCTGGACGTCCCCAAAGAAGACCGCTCGCCCGCCGCGCAGGCTGTGACCGATCTGGGCGTCAGTCTGGACGGCCAAACGCTCACTGATGGCAACTTGTCCAACGCGCCCGGTGCGGTGGAGGTGGCTCTGAAGGCGGTGAAGTGAAGAGGAAGGCAGTAGAACACCCAGCACCGACAGTGCAGAGGGCGACTAGCGCCGCCCCTGCTTGACCCCTACCCGTGAGAGCTTCGCCACGAGGCTCATAACCTTGCCGGCGTTCTGAAGGGTGTCCTTCGCGGGCCGTAGGTCTTCGGGATGCACCGTCTTGGCCGCGGCCTGGATGTGTACGACAGAGTGCTGGACCGCGCCCACGGCCACCTTGCCTGACCCGACGATGTGCTTGACGCGCACCGTCTCCTGCTGCGCGATGCCTTTGCCGGTGGCGATCAGGTTTTTGACGGCGGCGATGGGTCGCTGCGACATCCGCTTTGCGTGGCCCAGGGTCGTGTTCTTGACATGCAGGGCCATCATCACCAGCCACACCGGGACGGCGAGCAGGCCCAGCAGCGCGACGATCAACAATATCTCGCCGATCACATAAAGTACGTTTACCATAATAGAATAAGCACCCCGCTCCGTTTACCCGGCCCGGTATCCGGGCAAACATACACCCATCCGAGGAGAGACTCACACATGGCAGCTAAGATCGCCGAAGGCGATGCCGTCCAGATCGCGGACCGCGACACCACTGCGGCAGACACCAAGTCCGGCCTGTTTTATCCCCACTACCGCGGCCTGACGGGGACATTGACGAAGCTCTATGGCGACGGCACGGCCAACATCACCGTAGACCCCGAGAGCCTGCCCGCCGAGATTCGCGCCCGCCACCAGGCCGGCACGACGGCCATGCGGCAGAAGTGGCTGGACGGGCTATCCGACGAGGCCCGCAACAAGCTGTCCGGGGCGGAGAAGAAGTTCAGCCTGCGCTACAGCCTTCTGGCCGGCGTCTCCGACTTGACCGCCATCGAGCGCGTCGCGCCCCCCCCGCAGACGGCCTTGGAGCTGGAAGACGCGCCCGCGCGCACGAAGGCCGCCGATTTAGACGACGCGGAGGCGCGTCACCTGGCGGAAGCCGCACGCCGGGGCGCATAGGAAGCCCTCAGCGGGGGACGGGGATAGCCTCCAAGGCCTCCCCAATCACCTGCGCCCCGGTCAGGCCGCCGTATCTTGTTTTCGTGTCCAGCATCAGGCGGTGGGCGAGCACGGGGACGGCCAGAGCCTGGACATCGTCGGGCAGAGCATAGTCGCGGCCCTCGGCCAGAGCGTGGGCCTGGGCCGCCCGGAACAGGGTCAAGGAGCCGCGCGGCGAAGCCGCCAGCCGGACACGGTCATCGGTCCGGGTCGAACCGACCAGACGCAAGACATATTCGGCCAGGGCGCGGTCCACACGCACCCGCCGCACCTGGGCCTGGAGGCGCAGCACGTCCGCGCCCGACACGACCGGCTGGAGGTCGTCGAACGGGTGGCGCTCGCTCTGGCCGTACAAAATCTCCATCTCGTCGGGTAGGTCCGGGTAACCCAGCGTGACGCGCACAGCGAAGCGGTCCAATTGGGCCTCGGGCAGCGGGTACGTCCCGTGAAAATCGGTCGGGTTCTGCGTGGCGACCACGAAGAACGGCTGGGGCAGGTCGCGGCGCAGGCCATCGGCGGTGACCTGGCCCTCACTCATCACTTCCAGCAAAGCGGACTGGGTGCGCGGCGATGTCCGGTTGATCTCATCGGCCAGCACGATGTTGGCGAAGACCGGCCCCTCGCGGAACGTGAACGAGCCGTCGGCGGGGCTGTAGAACGAGCTGCCGGTGATGTCGGCAGGCAGCAGGTCGGGCGTGAACTGGATGCGCCGGAAGACGCCGTCCATCGAGCGGGCCAGGGACTTGGCGAGCGTCGTCTTGCCCGTGCCGGGCACGTCTTCGAGCAGGGCGTGTCCACCCGAGAGCAGCGCGATCAGCAGCAGCCGGATCGAGTCGGGCTTGCCCCGGATCACAGACGCTAAATTGGCCTCGATGCGCCCGATGGTCTCTAAGGGTGTCGCTTCCGGGGGCGTTAAAGGCTGATGCGTCGGGTTCGGCGGCGCTAAGTGAGGCGTGGCTGTCATGCGGTCTCCTGTCAGGATCATGGAACATCGCACCGGCACTTCCAGTGCCGGGGATTCTTATCGACTCAACTCCCCTTCTCCAACGCGCGCAGGTCGGCGGCGAGGCGCGCGAGGGTGTCAGGGCCGGGCGGCGGCCCGAAGCGCGCACGGTCGTAGCGGCGGGCGAATTCCAGCCAGCGCGGCGGCAAAGCCCTGTCTTCGGGCAGCATCCGCAGGTGCTCGGGCCAGGTCCGGCCCGCAGGGCACGGCAGGCCGCGCCGGGCCAGCAGGCGCTCGAACCGGGCCGTCAGCACTGACAGCGCGGCGTCGGCCTGGGAGTAGCGAAAGCCCCTGCCTGCCAGACGCCGCGCCTGCCAGAAGCGGTACACCTGCGGGACCAGCAGGCCCAGCACCAGCAGCGCGAACACGCCCCCCCTCTCGGCCCACGACGCCCCGACGACCCAGCGGCGCAGGGCACCCAGGACGTCCTGCGCGCCCTCCCAGGCCCGCCACCACAGGGGGATCGCCCCGGCCAGGGCGTCGGGCCGGCCCCCGCCCGGCGTCGCGTCTACGGTCACCCACCCCACCCCCGCCACCCAGCTTTCGGCCCAGGCGTGGGCGTCGCGCTGGCGCACCAGCAGGGCATCCTTGCCGCCGTCCTCGTGGGCGAAGTAGCCGCTGACGTAGCGCGTCGGGACGCCCAGGGCGCGCAGCAGGATGACGGCCGAAGAGGCGAAGTATTCGCAGTGGGCAGCCTTGCGCTCCAGGATGAAGTTCGAGATCGGGTCGCCCGCGCCGGGATTGACCGTCAGACTGTAAGCGTTGTTGGTCTGTAGAAAGTGGACCACGGCGGCGATCTTCGTCTCCGGGCCAGACTCGTCCACGCCCAGCGCGTGTGCCTTCGCCAAGACGCGGGGGTCGATCTCCGGGGGCAGCGTCAGGTCGCGCGCCCGCTCGTCGCCACCGGGCGCGGCATCTAAAAGGCCCGGCGGCGCGGCGGGCTTGGCCGCGGCGACATCGTAGACCAGAGGGTCGGCGGCAGTGGACTCGACACGCAGCGGCCCCTCGGACGGGGCGGCCCACTCAACAGAGGTCGACCCCTCGGCCCGGACGGCGGCGCTGTGCAAGGGCACGAACAGCAGCGTGACGCCGTCGTCGAGCCGGGTGACGCGCGCGACGGCCTCGCCCCGCGCTGGCGCGGGGGTGCGATAAGGCTGGAAGCGCCGCCCGTCCAGGGCCGGCCCCCACGTCCGCCCCGCATAGGTGTCAAAGGTCATGCCGCGCAGGTAGGGGTCCGTGCCGGGGTGATCCAGCCGCAGAACGCGCGTCAGCGAGTCGCGCAGGGTGAACGACGACCCCAAGATCGGCTGGCCGCTCATCCCCATGCTGACCGACAGGTGCCGGCTGCCCACCTGCCCGCCCAGGGCGTTCAGCGCGCCCCGGTAAACATAGAAGCCCGCGTGGGTAGCCCCGCCCAGGCCCAGGGCGAACAGGGCGGGGACCAGAGTCAGAGCCAGCGGCACCCGCGCGCGGGGCAAGAATCCCGGCAGGGCCAGCGTGAAGAACAGGAAAAAGACCGGGGCCAGATACCACAGCAGGTGCGCGCCGTCGTCGGTCGCGCTGCACCCGCACAGGAAAACGAAGGCGGACAGGAAGACGGTGAACGGCGCACGCGCCCCGCCGGTCGGCTCACGCCGCCAGAACTGCAAGACAAGCTCGGCGGCCATCATCAACGCAAGCGAGTAGGGGTAGCGCATATCGAAGAACGCGCTGTCGTCCTTGACGGCACCCGCTAAGTAGGCGAAGACGGCGGAGCCTATGACGACGATCCGCAGGGTCCACTTGGTCAGGTTGACGTTCTCGAACCTGGCCCGAAAGGCGTAGGAGAGCAGGAGACCGCCGGCCAGCCCGATGAGAGATAGGTACGCGCCGCTGCTCAGGGCCAGCGCGGCGAAGGCTACGAGCGCGGCGGCTGCGGCAGGCCACGGCGGGCGGCGGCCCTCGCTTGGGGGCGTGCTCTTCCCGCCCGTCGTGGCGGCGGGCGCTGTAAGGGGTGGGACGGGTGGTGCTGTCATGGCGTTCATGGTCTTGGTCCCGCCGGAGGCTACTCAGCCATGGGTTTCAACCCGTGGGCCGGCGGCGATCCTGCATCGCGGGGATGAATCCCCTCGCGGCCCGGCCCGTGATGCGTCAGCCCTTCTAAATCATCCCCGCCCCGGCGTCCACTTGCGCCGAGGTGAGCACCAACACGTCGCCCGGCGGCAGCGCGCAGGGCGAGTCGCGCACGATCACGACCTTGACGCCCGCGCCGGACTCGCCCTGCCGCGCGACGAAGTCCCGCCGGGCAACGTCCCAGTCCAGCAGCACACAGACGACCAGCGTCAGGCCCCGCAGACGGTCGGCCAGCGCGTCTTCTAAAGCGCCCCACGGCGGCGAAAGCTCGGGTTCGACGGTCGCCAGGGCGTCCAGCACGTCGTCCACGTCCGCCCCGGTTTCGTGCAGGGCCGCGCCCGTCGCCAGCAGGTCCAGGCGGTAGTCCGAGCGGGACAAATACTCGCCCACAGCGGCGGCCAGCGAGACGGCGCGCTCGAAGGCGGGCGGCGGGGGCAGGCCGGGCGGGGTCGGGGCGTGGGTGTCCAAAATCAGGGCGGCGTGGAGGCTGTATTCCTCGCGGTACTCGCGCACCACGGGGCGGGACAGCCGCGCGGTCGCCCGCCAGTCGATGGAGCGGAACGGGTCGCCCTCACGGTACTCGCGGTTGCCGATGAACTCCAGCGAGTCGCCCAGTCTTGACGACAGGGCGGCCTCGCCGGGCTGGTAGCGCCGGCTCGGCGGGGCGTCCAGCAGCGACAGCGGCGTGAACCGGGGGTGGACCAGCAGGCGGCGCGGTTCGGGACAGACCTGCTGCGCGACCATCAGGCCCAGCGGGAAGGCGGTCTCGACCCGGAACCCGCGCAGCGCGTAGGCCCCGCGCCGTCGGCAGAGCAGGCCCAGCCGCACCCGCGCCTTTTCGCCGGCCGGCAGCACGGGCAGGGCCACCCCGTCCGGCGGCACGGCGTCCACGGCGGGCGGCAGCCGATCCGGCAGCACGGTCAGCCCGACCGCGCGGCGGCCCCAGGCCTCGACCTCGATCTCGACCGCCAGTGTGTCGCCCGCCCGCACCCGGCCCGCGTAGGCCGAGTGCAGGGAGACCTGCGGGCGCTGCGCCCACATCGAGACCAGGGCCACGGCCCACAGCCCGGAGGCGTAGGTGAACGGGACGTACCACTGCTGGTCGAGCGAGACTGCCCCGAAGGCCATGAACAGCGTCGTGGCGATTAAGAAATAGTGCCCCGCCCGCGTCAGCCGCTGCGACAAAACGCGCCAGACCCAGGGGAACAGCAGGCCCCGGAACAGCGGGTGGTAGCGGATGTCTTTGGTCGGCGTGAACCCGGACAGCGGCGGCAGGTGCGTGTCGAGCGTCAGGGGAACGGGCGGGCGGGGCGCAAGGGGGGCGGCGAGGTTGTCGGGCGGCGGCGTAGACATGGGTATGTTCTTCTGGAGAGCATAACGAGTATACCTCCCGAAAAGATACGCGAAAGGGAATACGCCATGATTCGCGTTCTATTCGTCTGCCTGGGCAACATCTGCCGCTCGCCGATGGCGGAGGCCGTGTTCCGGCATCAGGTCCGTGCGGCGGGGCTGGCGGGAGAGATCGAGGCAGACTCGGCGGGGACCGGCGACTGGCACATCGGCCACCCGCCCCACCCCGGTACGCGCGCCCTGCTGGACCAGCACGGCATCGACTACGCGCACCAGGGCCGCCAGATCACAGGGGATGACCTGAACGCCTTCGACTACGTCCTGACGATGGACGACCAGAACCTGCGCGACGTGCGGGCGCTGGCCGCCCTCAGTCCTCGAAGTCGGGCCGTCGTGCGGCCTTTTTTAGAGTACGCGCCCGAAGCCACGGTGCGCGAGGTCCCCGACCCGTACCTCGTGGGCGGGTTCGAGGGCGTTTACCATCTGGTGAGTGAAGCGTCAGCGGGGCTGTTGGAAGCGATCAAGCGGGATCGCGCGCACTCAGAAATCGCGCCACCCGACGCGCACCTCTGAGCCTTCCACGGCCAGCGCGGCGCGGTATGGCTGCGGGACTTCCAAGTCCAGCACGGCCCAGAGGTCAGGGTCAGCCCCAGGCAGAGCAGGGACGGCGAGGCCGGAGCCATACGCCTTCAGGGATGCCTCCTGCCGTACCCACGCATGGCAGAAGGCGGCGGGCCGCTCGGCGGGCGGCAGGGCCGCCAGCGCGGCGGGGGCGGGCGGCGGCAGCCAGCGGGCCGCGAGCGAGGTCACGGGCAAGTCGTCCCGGATGCGCTCGATGTCGATGCCGACCTCACGGGTGGCGGAAACGGCGAACAGGGCCTGGCCGTCAGAGTGGGACAGGTTGAAGTGGGGGCCGTTGCCGGCAAGGGCGGGCTTGCCGTGCGGGCCATAGGTGAAGCGCAGGCTGTGGGGGGTGAGGTCGAGCGCTTGGCCCAGCAGCAGGCGCAGCAGGCCGCGCGCGGCGACGAACCGGCTCCGGTCGAGCGGGCGGCGCAGGCGGGCGGCCCGCGCATTTTCGTCCGCCGCCAGCGTCCCGGCCAGTACCTCAAATGGGACAGGCGGATGGTCCAGGTCCGCCCACCAGAGACACACAATGTCAGCGGTCAAGGGCATCGAGGCAGGCCCCCAGGGCGTCACCGAGGCCACCGACGTGCTCCAAAAGGCAGCCCAGGTGGGTGCCGGGGACGTCATGGGTGATCAAGTCCGGCGCGGCCTCGTGCCAGAGCGCCACGGGGTCGCCCGCGAACGCCTCCGGGTCGTCACAGGCCCGGAACAAAGCAGCCGGGCCGGCATAGAAGCCGGGGACATAGGCCCCCGCGGCGCGGTCCAGGTCGGCGATCAAGCCCGGCTCGGCACGTCCCTGCCGCCGACGCCACCATCCCTGGACGGCGGCCACGGCGGGCGACAGGAGCCGCTGGGCGGCGTTGAACAGGCGCGGGCCGCCTATAAGCCGCCGCAGGGCCAGTCGGAACCGGGCGTTGATCGCGTGGACCTCGATCAGCGCCAGAAACTCGACGGCCTCGCCCCGCGCGGCGAGCTGCCGGGCCATCTCGAAGGCGATCAGGCCCGCCCCGCAGAAGCCGCCCAGGCGGTACGGGCCGTGCGGCTGGGCCGCGCGCAGGACTTCGATATACTGGCTCGCCAGCGCTTCAATCGTAAGCCACCCCGCGCCGCGCACGGCAGGTGGGTGGAGGGCGTAGAGCGGCTGCCCGGCGGGGAAGCAGCGGACCAGCGAGTGACAATAAAAGCCGCCCAGGGGATGAAAGCCGTACAGGAAAAAGAAGGGCCGCCGGGTCCCGTCCGGCGCGATTCTGGTCAGGCACGGGGCCGCTCCGTCCGACGGATCGGGCGGCGGGCGGCGCAGGAGGTCGGCCAGGTGCTCCACGGTCCCGCCTTCGTACAGCGCGGACAGGGGCACCGTCCGGCCGCAGGCGGCCCCGACCTGGTCCAGCAGGCGCGCGGCCAGCAGCGAGTGCCCGCCCAGGTCCCGGAAGCTGTCCCGGAGACCGACGGGGCGGACATCCAGCAGCTCCTCCCAGACCCGCGCGATCTGCCGCTCCAGGGCGTCGCGCGGCGGCAAAAAATCCGCCGTTTCCCCCACACGCTTCCCGGCATCAGGGCCGGGCGGCGGCAGGGCGGCGCGGTCCCGCTTGCCGTTTGGGGTCAGCGGCAGCACGGGCAGACGGATGAACAGCGCGGGGACCATGTGCGCGGGCAGGGTTTCGGCGAGCCAGGCGCGCAGAGCGGCGGGCGCGGGCGGGTCGCCGGCGGCGACGAAGTACGCCACCAGCCGAGGCTCAGTGCCGTCGTCCTCACGCCGGGCGACGACGGCGTCTTGGACTGCGGGGTGGGCACACAGGGTCGTCTCGATCTCGCCCAGCTCGATGCGAAAGCCGCGCATCTTCACCTGGGAGTCGATCCGGCCCAGGTGGAGCAGCGCGCCGTCCGGCCCGCGCCGGGCCAGGTCGCCCGTGCGGTACAGCCGCGCGCCGGGCGAGCGGTCGAACGGGTGAGGCAGGAAGGCCGCCCGCGTCAGGTCGGGCCGCGCGTGGTAGCCACGCGCCAGGCCGACGCCGCCGACGTACAGCTCGCCCGCCTCGCCGTCCGGCACGGGGGTCAAATCTTCATTCAGCACAAACAGCTCAGATTGTGCGGCGGCGAAGCCGATAGGGACGACGGCCCCCGACCAGCCGCGCGGGACCGTCCACCAGGCGGCGTCGATGGTCGCCTCAGTCGGGCCGTAGACGTTGTGCAGGGCCGTCCGGGGGAGCCGGACGTGGACCAGAGCGGGCAGGTCCGGCGGCAGGGCCTCGCCGCCGCAGAACAGGTGGCGCAGCATCCGGCAGCGGGCGACATCGGGGCGGGCCAGCAGAGTCCGCAGCAGGGCCGGGCCGAACCCGGCTACGGTGATGTCCTCGTTGACCAGCGTCTCGACCAGGTAGCCGGGGTCGGCCAAGCCGCCGGGGCGGGGCAAGACCAGGGCCGCGCCGGATACCAGCGGCCAGAAGATCGCCCACACGGACGGGTCGAAGCTGAACGAGTACGACTGGAGCATCCGGTCGGACTCGTCGAGCGGGAACGCCTCCTGACGCCAGCCCAGGTTGGCGTGCGCCCCCCGGTGGGCCAGCAGGACGCCCTTCGGCCTCCCCGTGGAGCCGGACGTGTAGATGACATAGGCCAGGTCGTCCGGCCCGGCCCCGCCGTCCAGGTCGTCCCCGCGCTCGCCGCCCCACAGCGCGGCGTCGGCGTCCAGACACAGCACGCGGCTCTGGGAAGAGGTGGGCAGCACGTCCCGCAGGCGCGACAGCGTCAGGACGAGCGGAGCGGCAGTGTCGTCCAGCATGAAGGCCAGGCGCTCGGCGGGGTAGGCGGGGTCGAGCGGGACATAAGCCCCCCCGGCCTTCAGCACCGCGAGCAGGGCGACGACCATTTCCGAGCCGCTCTCGGCGCAGACCGCGACCAGGACGCCCGGCGCGACGCCGCGACGCCGCAGGTGCCGGGCCAGCCGGTTGGCGTCCCCGTTCAGCCGGGCATACGTCAGGCAGCCGCCCTCCCAGATGAGGGCCGGGGCCGAGGGTGTCCGCGCGGCCTGCGCCTCGACCATCCGGTGCAGGCACCCGTCGCCCGCCGAACGCGGGCCGGCAGGGATGTGGGACTCAACGGGTGTCAGCAGCGCGGTCATCGGGTGCCGGCCCCCTGAAGGAAGCTCTGGACGTCTGAGGCGGAGATGCTCGGCTCGCCCGGTGCGACGTCGTCCAGCTTCCCGCGCCGCATCCAGTCTTCCAGCTCGCCGACCAGCCCGAACAGGTGGTCGAACGAGTCCACGACGAACAGCAGCGGCTGGAAGAAGTTCGGCAGGAACCCCTGGTGGATGACCCATTCCAGTTGCAGCGGGGACTGCTGGACCAGGGCGGGGTTCACGGCCCGATCCATCTCGGCGCGCGACGAGAGCAGGGCGCTGCCGTAGACCTTCAGGCCCTCGGGGGAGCGCATCAGGCCGGTCTCGATGGTGAACCAGAAGAAGCGGGCCATCGCCCGGATGATGCTGGTCAGCCGCCGCGCCTGCTCATCGGCGTCGGCGATGCCCGACACCATCTCGGCGGCGGTATGGGCGCAGCGCCCGAACCGGACCAGGACGTCGGCGAAGGCCGGGTCGGTGTGCATGGGCACGTGGCCGGTGACGTCGTGGAAGATGTCCGGCCAGGGGGCGAACGCCTCGGCAGCGTCGCGCATGGTGATCGTGGTCGGGAACTCGCGGCGGCTCAGGCAGTCGAAGAACACGAACGCGGGCAGGAAGCCGCTGACGGCGACGGCCTGGAACCCGGTCAGGGGCCGCAGGAACTTGTTGACGTCTTCGAGCCGTGGGACGTGGCACGGGTCCAGGCGCAGCGCGTCCAGCCCGCGCAGGAACGGGGCATTGGCGTGACGCGCCCAGCGCTCCTCCATGCCCGCGTAGAGCTGCCGCCAGGCGGCATGATTGGCCTCCGAATATAGGTGGTACGGCTGATGGATGAAGTACCGCCCGCTCTCCTGCGCCTGCTCGATGAACGCCGACCCGCCCGTCGTCAGGCCCGCCCCTGTCTCCGCCCGATCTAGGGAAGATGTTGAAGATGTTGAGACCAAACCCGTGCCCCCTATCGCCCGCCAAAGTGCGGCAGGACTTAGGGGATCAGGATGCACAACCCGTGCCAACACGGCGGGGAGCACAGAAACCCGTAGAAGCGCGGGGGGTCGGCACGCAGTGGGGAGATAATCGATGAAAATCACCGTAACGATCCTGGCCGGCGGCCTGAGTTCGCGCATGGGGACGGACAAAGCCACGCTGGAATGGGACGGGAAGACGCTGCTGGAATGGACGGCGCGGACGGCACTGGGCGCGGGGCTGCCCGTGATCGTGGTCGGACGCCCCCGGCCCGACGCCTGGCCGCTGCCCCAGATCGCCTTCGTCCCCGACCGCACGGCGGGGCGCGGGCCACTGGGGGGGCTGGGCGCGGCCCTGTATCACGCGCAGGCTCCCGTCCTGGCCCTGGCCTGCGACCTGCCGCTGCTCCAGCCCGCCGACCTGCACTGGCTGACCGCCCGCTCGGCCTCGATAGACGTGGCAGGTGGCCCGCACGGGCTGGCGGTCCGCAACAGAGGCCAGTGGGAGCCGCTGTTCTCGGTCTACGCCCCCGCCTGCCTGCCGCTGCTGGAGTCACGCCTCCTTGCGGGGCACCTGTCCCTGCGCGGGCTGATCGGGGCCGGGGATTTCCATGCCGCCGACGCCCCCGCCCACGTCGCCGCGCACCTGGTCAACGTCAACACGCCGGACGACATGGCGCGGCTGCGTGAGGCCACGGGGGACGTTTAGCAGACTGTGCCCCGCATGACATCAGTTACGGGTTTGCCCCGGCGGGGCGGCGGGCATCAGCCCGAGTGCCGCCGCCCCTTTCCTCTTGACAAATCGCCCCGTTTATGCTACCCTTCGTCCGGGTAGGCCTGCCTGCCAGACATGAGCACGACTCAGGACAAAATCGGGCAGGATCGGGACAAAACCCGCCGCCGCCGGACTCGGCGGCCAGAGCGGGAGGAGATAGTGGAGAGATAAGGAGCGCACACGCAATGCCAGTAGGGAAGATCAAGTGGTTCAGCGACGCCAAGGGTTATGGGTTCATCGACACCGGCCAGGGCAAGGACCTGTTCGTCCACTTCTCCGTCATCCGGCAGGACGGCTACAAGTCCCTGCGCGAAGGCCAGGAAGTCGAGTACGAGGTCGGCGAGGGTCCTAAAGGTCCGCAGGCGGAGAACGTCGTGCCCCGCCCAGGGGAGGACGCCGCGCCGGGCACGGCCCCGAAAGAGGTCGTGGCGTAGGCCCCCGGCCCGTCTGACCCTGCCCGCAGGAATCCCGGTTTCGGCGCGGCACTCGTTTTGGCACGGTTCTTGCCTCTGGCTTATGTCTGAGGGCGCGATGCGCCCGCCCGCCGCTCATCCCGGAGCGGCGGTCACGTCTTGAATCCAGGAAGTACAAACACCACCATGAGCCATGCCGACCGCTATGCCCCCCGCCCCGCCCCGCGCCTCCCTATGTCGCGCCTGCGGGCCGCCTTTCTGCTCCTCTGCGCCGCCTTTCCGCTGGCCTGGGGTGCCCTCCCCACCGCGGCGCAGACGGGCGTGATCGACGCCAATGCCAAAATCCACGTCACGGTCGCCAACGAGCCGACCCTGACCGGTGACTACACCGTGGACAGCAGCGGCAACATCACCATGCTCTACATCAACCAGGTCTTCGTCCAGGGCAAGACCCCCGCCCAGGCCGCCGCGACCATCCGCGGCGCGGCGGGCGGGGCGGGCCGCAAGGCCACCGGGCTGTCCCAGTTCTACGTCAAGCCGCAGGTCGTGGTCACCCTCGTGGATGCGGGCGGGATCGGCGTGGACGTCTCCGGCCTGGTCACTTCGCCGCGCCACTACGTCGTCCGCACCAACGCCCACCTGGACGACGTGCTGCGCCAGGCCGTGCCCGCCCTGAACGCCGACCTGAGCAAGGTCGAGATCACGCGCGGCGACACCAACGGCAAAGAGACCGTGGACTACAAATCGTTCCTGGACGCCCAGACCCCCGCCGGCAACCCCGCCCTGCACAGCGGCGACGTGATCACGGTCGGCAGCCGCGAGGCCCAGCCGATCTTCATCAACGTCCAGGGGCAGGTCGGCAAGCCGGGCCGCTTCCAAGTCCCGGCCGGCACGACCGCCTACAGCGCCCTCCAGCTCGCAGGCGGGCCGACGTTGGCGGCCAACACCACGGGCATCGTCATCCGTCACTTCGGGGCCGCCCCCACCGACACGCTCCCGTTCCAGTACGCGACGGCGGGCCAGAACCCGACCGACGTCACGCTCAACCCGGCCCTGGTGGACGGCGACAGCATCATCGTCCCCGCCGCCCCCGTCGCGGCCACCTACACCCTGACCGGGCCGGGCATCCGCAACCCCGCCGAGTACGGGCTGACGAACGGCCAGCCGATCTCACTGGCCGCCGCCATCGGCAAGGCCGGCGGCCTGTCCGACCGCGCGAAGATCAACGAGGTGCAGATCATCCGCTCTAACCCCAGGACGGGCGCGGCCCAGACCATCAAGCTCAACGCCAGCGACGCGACGGTCCAGGGGACGTACATGGTCCAGGCGGGCGACAACATCACGATCAACCAGGGCAACGCCCCCTCGCGCATCGATCCGTTCCAGATCCTGGGTCTGGCAATCGCCGTGTTTACCATCTTCCGGCACTAGCGAGCAGAAATCGGCCCGGCCTCGAAGGGCCGGGCTACCCCAACACAGGGAAAGCCCCTCCGGGGCTGAAGATCGGCCTACGGTGGCTGCTCCTCAGCCCCGGAGGGGCTTTGCGCTTTATTTATCCCGGCCTTTGATAAGGCCGGGCGGCTCTACGCCGCGCGGACAGGCGGCGGGGCGGTCAGCCGGCGGGACAGGCAGGCGATCTCGCGCAGGCGCGCGACTTCGCGGGCCATGTCCACGTTGGCGAGGTCGCGGCTGTCCAGGGCGTTGATCAGGCGCTCGGCCAGGCGGATCGCCCCCAGGGCGACCAGCTCGTTGTCGTAGTCCACGGTCACGTGGAACCGCCCGCGCGGGTCCACGGTCCAGTTCCAGCGCGTCTCGCCTGAAAGCGGCGCTCCCAGCCCGCGCCGTACCTGGTTCTGGATCTCGATGATGAGGTGCTCGAACAGGTGGGGGATCTCGGTCGCCTGGGCCTCGCGCTGGAACGAGAGGCCGTCGTCGTTGATGCACCGCTGCGAGGCCATCTGGGGCAGGAGGCGGAACAGCAGGCGCGGCAGGTGCGGGCGGCCTTCGGTCGTCCACGCCTCAGACTCGGGAATCTCAACGACGAGGGTGGCGCGGCAGATGTCGTGTAGCCTGATTTCGGTGATTTTCAACGCGAGTTTCCGTGCAGATTTCCGTGCGCGCCGTGCCTGCACCCTCTTGACATTCCCGCCGGCAGAGTCTATAATATCCGCGGCGCTCATTCCTCGATAGCTCAATTGGCAGAGCACTCGGCTGTTAACTGAGATGTTGTAGGTTCGAGTCCTACTCGGGGAGCCATATATTAGGACGTGTTCTCAGACACTGGATTGTAACACAAGAAATGCCGTTTGTCCAGCGGAGGCCGGGGCGCGTTTGCGCCCTGGCTTTTCCGTTTTTGCGGCGACGGCAGCGGCGACCAAGCGATGAGCAAACAGGCAAAGGGGATGACGACGGAGGAACAGTGGTACACGCCGCAGGAGGTGGCCGCGCGGTGCGGCCTGAGCCGCCGCCGCGTCTACGACTGGCTGACCTGGGGCTGGCTGCGCGGGCACCGGCGCGGCGGCCGCTGGGCGGTGACGGCGGACGACTGGGAGTTCTTCCAGCGGACCTGCCGCGGGGCCGGCGGGCGGCTGATGCCCAGCCTGCGCGACTGGTCGCCGCTGTGGGCCGCGCGGGACGCTCAGGAGGGGCGGACATTCTTAACCGGGGGAGGCCCCAGCGGGGCCGGGTAGCAGGCGCGCAACGTGTTCAGGTCGCGCGCCGTGACGGACGGGGCGGGCGTGGGCAGACGCTCACCGGCGGCGGAAAAGAAGCGCGTCTCAGAGGGGTACATCAGGTCGTCCGGGTCGTCGCTGTGCCCCTGGATGCCCAGCGCGTGGCCGAACTCGCGCGCCGCCGTCGAGATGATGTCCTCCGGCGTCGCCTCCGCCGTCGCCAGGTGGATCTCGGCCCGCGCCAGCGTCGCCCCGCGGGAGTAGACCGTGGTCATGCCCACCGCGCCCGCCTTCCCCGGCAGCGCCGCCGAGGGCACGAGACGCACCGTGAGGTCGGCCTTGTCGGGCGCATCCACGACCACATAGCACACCCCGCCTCCAGTCGCGCGCACCCAGAGGTCAAACCCCGTCTGCACGTCCCGCGCTTCCTGCGCCTCTTCGGACCCGTGCGTGGCGAGGAAGATGCGAACCGGGAAGCGCGGCCAGTGCAGCAGCCGCATCACAGGCGCGTGGGCATAATCCGGCGCGGCGGGCGCGGCCCGCAGGGGCTGGCACGGCAGGCCGAGGCCGCATAGGAAGAAAACGGGCAAGCAGAGAGGGGAGGGGCGGCGCGGCATGGCTTTTTCTATACGGGGCTGGGGCAGGGAAAGTCGCCGCGCCGGGACCCCGCCCCGCAGGAAACCTCACCCCGCCTTGCCCCCTTCCCCTTGCTGAAGGAGAAGGGCTGGGGATGAGGTTCTTGATCGGGAGATGAGGTTCTTGATGGCCTGGGCGCGCCCCCTACCGCTCCTGTTCGGTGGGGCGGACGAGAATCTCGTTGACGTTGACCCGCGGCGGCTGCGTCACGGCGTAGGCGATGGCGGCGGCGATGTCCTCGCTCTCCAGCGGCGTCATGGCGTCGATGAACTGTTTGATCTGCTGCTTGGTCTCCGGGTGGGTGATGTGATCGGTCAGCTCGGTCGCCACCGCGCCCGGCTCGATGATCGTCACCCGAATTCTGTCCTTGTAGACCTCCTGGCGCAGCGACTCGGAGAACGCGCCGACGCCCCACTTGCTGGCGTTGTAGACGCCACTGCCCGCCCGCGCGGTCCGGCCCGCGACGCTCGACACGTTGACGACGTGTCCGCCGCCCGACTCCTTCACCTTGTCCTCTTTCAGCAGCGGCAGCGCGGCGTGGGTGGCGTACATCAGGCCCAGGACGTTGGTGCCGATCATCCGCCGCCAGTCCTCGGTGTCCGCGCCGGAGATCGGCCCGAGCAGCATCACGCCGGCGTTGTTGACCAGGATGTCCAGCCGCCCCCACTTCGCGTTAGCTTCCAGGACCATGCGCCGCGCCTGATCCTCCTGAGCCACGTCCGCCGTGACCGCCAGCGCCTGGCCGCCCTCGGCCTCAATCCGCCCAACCAGCGGGGCCAGCCGGTCCGCGCGCCGCGCCGAGACCGCGACTCGCGCGCCCTCACGCGCCAGGGCCAAGGCAGTCGCCTCGCCGATGCCCGACGACGCCCCCGTCACGAGGGCGACTTTGCCGTCCAGCTTTCCTGCCATGATTATTCTCCCCTTTTTCCGCTCTTTGTCCGTGTCCCCTGCCAGGGCGGGGACAAAACATCCTCCTCCCTGTAAAAATACGCGCACTTTCCCGATATGTGTACCGGGGCATTCGAGTCGGTGGCGCGGCACGGAATAATCGCCCGTCCGGCCATCGCGCTCAGAAACCATTGCACTCATAAGGATCACTGACATGAACGCGGAGACTAGGCACCGCGACGGGACGGAGGGGCTGGACGCGCTCCAGGAGAGCCAGAGGCTGTTCCTGGCGTCGCTCGACGCCATGCAGGAGGGCTTCACCGTCCAGGACTGGGACGGCACCATCCTGATGTGTAACGGGAGCGCCGAGCGCATCCTGCGGCTGCCGCCGGGCGGGTTCACCGACCGCCACGTCCACAGCCCCGGCTGGCGCGTGGTGGACGAGAGTGGGGCCGATCTGCCGCGCGAGCGCCAACCCAGCCGCCAGGTGCTCCACTCGGGGCAGGCGCAGGCGGGGCGCGTCACCGGCCTCGCGCGGCCCGGCCAGCCCGTGCAGTGGCTGCGGCTGAACGTCGCGCCGCTCTTCCACGCCGGCGAGGACCGGCCCTACGCCGTCGTGCAGACCTTCACCGACGTCACCGATGACAAGAAGGCCGGAGACGCGCTGCGCCAGACCCAGGAGCGCCTGCGCGCCGTGGTCGAGAACGCGCCGCTGGTCCTGTTCAGCCTGGACGCCGAGGGCGTCTTCACGACATCGGAGGGACAGGGCCTCGGGGCGCTCGGGCTGAAGCCGGGTCAGGTCGTCGGGGAGTCGCTGTTCGAGATGTACGGCGGCGACCCCGTGATCGAGCCGGCGGTCCGCCGCGCCCTGGCGGGCGAGTCGGTGTCCTACGTCTCCCAACTGGGCGGCCGGGTCTGGGAGAACCGAGTCGGACCGCTGCACGGCGCGGGCGGGGCGGCGCGGGGGGTAATCGGCGTCTCCCACGACGTCACCGAGCGGCATATGGCCGAAGAGCGGTTCCGTGTGCTGTTCGAGCAGTCATCCGACGCACACCTGCTTCTCGGAGAGAGCGGCGTCGTTGACTGCAACCCCGCCGCCGCCGCCCTGCTGCGCTGCACCGACAAGGACGCGCTGCTGTCACGCCACCCCGCCGCGCTGTCGCCCGAGTTCCAGCCCGACGGCAGGCGCTCCGACGAGAAGGCCAGGGAGATGGACGGGATCGCCCGGCGGTGCGGGCACCACCGGTTCGACTGGACCCACTGCCGGGCGGACGGCGTGGAGTTCCCCGTCGAGGTGACGCTGACGCCGGTGACGCTGGATGGCAAGCCCGTCCTGCTCTCGGTCCTGCACGACCTGACCGAGCGCCACCGGGCCGAGGAGGCGCTGCGGCGCAGCGAGGACCGGCTGCGGCGCCTCCAGGGCCTGATGACCGCGCGCGGGCTGACACTGGACGAGAAGGTCGCGCGCCTGCTGGCCCTGGGCTGCGAGTTCTTCGGCCTGGAGATCGGCACCCTCGCCCAGGTGGAGGGCCAGCAATGCACGTTTATACACGCCGTATCCCCCGGCAACTCCTTCCCCGTCGGGCTGACCTGTGGCACGGACAACACCTACTGCTCGCAGGTGGTGCGGGCGGCCGAAGTCAAGGCCGTCGGCCACGTCGGCGGCTCCGACTGGCGCGACCTGCCCGCCTACGCCGCGACCGGCCTCGAAGCCTACCTGGGGGCACCGCTGTGGGTCGGAGACGTCCTCCACGGGACGCTCTGCTTCGCCAGCGCGGCCCCGCACACCGAGCCGTTCACCGAGAGCGACAAGGAGATACTGCGCCTGATGGCGCAGTGGATCGGCAGCGACATGGCCCGCGAGGAGGCCCGCCGGCAGATCGAGTCTTACAACATCGTCCTGGAGTTCCAGATGGGCGAGGTGGCAAAGGCGAACGCCGAGCTGGAGGCGCTGGCGACCACGGACGTCCTGACCGGGCTGAAGAATCGCCGCGCCTTCAGGGACCGGCTGGACGCCGAAGTGGCGCGGGCCGCGCGCTATGGGCCGCCGCTGTCTCTGCTCATGCTCGACGTGGACCACTTCAAGCAGTACAACGACACGTTCGGCCACCAGGGGGGCGATGCGGTGCTGCGGCGCGTTGCAGACCTGCTGCTGCGGGAGGCACGCGAGACCGACCTGGTGGCCCGCTACGGCGGCGAGGAGTTCGCCCTGATCCTGCCGCAGACGGATGCGCGGGGCGCGCTCGTATTCGCGGAGCGCGTCCGGGCTGCTATCGAGGGGGCCGGGTGGGCCGAGCGCCCCATCACGGCCTCGCTGGGGGTCGCCTCGCTCGGCCTGGCCGCGCGCGGGTTCGACATGGACGGCGCGGCCCTGATCGCCGAGGCCGACGCCGCGCTGTACCGGGCCAAGGGGGCGGGCCGCAACCGCGTCATCCAGGCCGGCCACGTCGCGCCGACTTTGGAGCTGGTCGCCTGAGCGCAGGCACACAAAGAAGCCCCGCCATCGCTGGCGGGGCTTCTTTGTGTGCTCTTACCGCCGTGCAGCCGTGTCCGGCTCCGGTACCCGGTCGGGGCTGTTCTGGTCGTCGCCCGACAGCGCCCTGACGGCCAGGTACGCCGTCACGCCGAATCCGACTTTGTTGATCACATCCCCCACCGATGACGCGACGTTGAACCAGTCCAGGTTCACGTGCCAGGCCAGGTGCGACGCGCTCAAGCCCTCGAACCAGTAGACGATGGGATAGATGCCCCACAGCGTGAGCAGGTACAGGTTCATGGACCTGATGCCGTGCCGGATCGGCAGCGGCTGCTCGGCGGCCAGCGCCTTGCCTTCGGTCAGCAGGATCGCCAGGATCACCAGATACCCCAGCGTCGAGATCGTCCCCCAGACATAGTGCGCCCCGATGCCGCCCGCGATGGCCGGGTACCAGTGGCCGTTCAGCGTCGTGCCCGATAGCTCCCCCAGGAACCCGGTCACGATCATGAACAGGTCCGCGAGGATCAGCTTCCAGGCGAACGCCGACCCGCGCACCTTCAGCATCTCGGGGTACTTCAGCAGCAGCAGCGGCGTCGTCACCGTCCAGTCCACGTAGCGCACCGCTGTGGGGAACGGCTTGCCCGGCGCGTACTGGGAGGTGAGGAAGTAGTAGGCCACGGCGGCCACCCCGCAGATCATCGCCGACGTCGTCATCGTGCCCCGGTAGGCCGGCAGGATCTTTTCCCGCTCCACCAGGAAGAACACGAACGCCGCTCCCAGGGCGAACATCGCCACGAAGAGGCTATAATGCAGCATCGCCTCCGACAAACTCCAATGCGTCACCGCATTGTCCAGTCCAAACGGCTGTAGTCCCAAGTGTCTACCCTCCGATTTCTAATCCCGATCGGGATGTCTCTCCTCCGCGTTATAGACACAAATAATCGGGGCTAAACCGGCTTGACTTTATGAGGCCGCCGGGATGGAAGAGCTGGGCGCGCAGGCACCAGCCCATGGCCCGCTCCCATTCCCCCTACCCCTCCCGCCTCGGCGCGTCCTGCGACGGATCGCCCTGCGCCCCGCCGTCCCGCCGAGCGGCCAGCAGCGCGTCGTAGACGGCGATGACACGCCCGCCGACCTGCGCGGGGGTGCGCGACGCGGCTCCGCGCTTGGCCTCACCTGACAGGAGGCGGCGCAGGGCCGCATCGCGCAGGATCTCCAGCGCCCGGTCGGCCATCGGGTCGGGGAGATCGGGGACCAGGAAGCCGTCCACGCCGTTGCGGACCGACTCGGGGGCACCGCCGGCGTTGACGACCACGCAGGGCAGGCCCGCCGCCAGGGCCTCGCCCACTGCCAGGCCCTGCGTCTCGGTCTTCGACGGGAACAGGAACACGTCGGCGGCCTGATACAGCGGGTCAAGCTTGGTACGCGGCAGGAACCCGGCGAAGCGCGTCCGGCGGTGGACGCCCAGGGTCCGGGCGCGGGCCTCCAAGGGCGCGCGGCTTTTGCCGCTGCCCGCCAGCAGCAGGTAGGTGTCGCTCGTGCTCTCGGCCACGCGCGCGAAGGCCCGCAGCAGCAGGTCCAGATTTTTCTCGGGGGCCAGTCGGCCCACGTACAGAAGGATGCGGGCGTCGGGCGGCAGGCCGAACTCCTGCCGGGTGGCGTCGGGCCGGGCCAGCACGTAGGGCGGCGCGGGGATAGCCGTCGGGACGACCGAGACCGGCGTCGAGACGCCGTAGTCCTCGGTCAGAACGCGCCGGGTCAGGTCGGAGGGGGCCAGCACCTGGTCGCACGAGTTGTAGAAGCCGTGCATCCACCGGACCAGCATCCGGCGCGTGACGGCCACGGTGGGCAGGGGCAGGTAGTGGGCGTACTCGGTGTACAGGGTGTGGTTGGTGGCGACGTGGGGGAGGTTCAGGGCGTGTGCAGTCCGGCGGGCGACCAGGCCCAGAAAAAACGGCGAGTGGGAATGCACGATGTCCAGGCCCAGCCGGCGCAGGGCGAGGGAGATGCGCGGCGAGAAGGGCACGGGCACCACGTAATCCGGCTCGACCAGCGCGTTGACCGATGGGTAGCGGTAGACGTGGGGGCGGTCGTCCGTGTAGCGGGGGTAGCGCGACGTGAACACGAACGTCTCGTGCCCGGCCCGCTCCAGCGAGGCGATCAGGGTCTGCACAGACGTGCTGACGCCGTTGATGAGAGGCGGATAGCTCTCGGTGAAGATGCCGACACGCATGGTCTGGTACACCTCAAAAAAGTCACTGGCGCGGGGTCTGCCGGGGCTGTGAAAAGCCCCGGCAGGATAACACCCTTTGGGTGAGGACTGAGGGAAGAAGGCTCGTCCGAATTATCCTCGTCCGCCTGACGCCTCTTTGCCGGGGCATTCCACTGCCCCGGCAGCAACCCGCGCCCCCAAACAAATTCACACAATCAGCATCGCGTCGCCGAACGACAGGAACCGGTATTTCAGGGCCAGCGCCTCGGCGTAGGCACGACGGATCGGGTCCGCGCCGGCCAGCGCGCTCACCAGCAGCAGCAGGGTCGAACGCGGCATGTGGAAATTCGTGACCAGGGCGTCTACCACCTGGAATCGGTAGCCCGGCGTGACGAAGAGTGCCGTCTCGCCCTCGCGCGGGGCGATCCGGCGCGGCCCGATGGCGGCGCTCTCCAGGGTCCGGGCCGAGGTCGTGCCGACGGCGAAGACGCGGCCTGTGGCGGCGTTGACGACCTCGGCGGCCTCGGGGCTGACCGAGACGCGCTCGGCGTGCATGACGTGGGCCGAGACATCGTCGGCCTCGACGGGGCGGAACGTGCCCAGGCCGACGTGCAGCGTGACGCGGGCGATGCGGACGCCGCGCGCCTCGATCCGGGCCAAGAGATCCGGCGTGAAGTGCAGGCCCGCCGTGGGCGCGGCGGCCGACCCGCCGGCCTGGGCGTAGACAGTCTGGTAGCGACCGCGCGACGCGGGCGGCAGCGGCGTCCCGATGTAGGGCGGCAGCGGGGCCAGCGAACGGGCCGCGATGGCCTCCTCGACGGGTATGCCGTCGGGCGCAGCGAAGCGCAGGAGTCGCCCGCCCCGGTCGTGCGTCTTTTCCACGACCTGGGCCGTCAGCCCGGCCCCGAACACGACCGTGACGCCGGGCAGCAGCTTCTTTCCGGGGCGCACCAGCGCCTCCCATAGCCCCTCGGCGACGGGGTACGTTAGGAACGTCTCGACCCGCTCGTCGGGGTGATCGACGCGCGCCCCGAACAGGCGCTGGGCCGTCACCCGCGTGTCGTTGAGCACGAGCACGTCGCCCGCGCTCAGGTATTCCGGCAGGTCGAAAAAATGGCGGTGCGTCCGCGAACCCGCCGCGCGGTCCAGGACAAGCAGGCGGGAGCAGTCGCGCGGCTCCAGCGGCGTCTGCGCGATGCGCTCGGCGGGCAGGTGGTAGTCGAAGTCGGACAGCCGCAGCGGCGGCGGGGGTCCTGCTGGGGGTTGTCGTTCCATGAGCAGTGGCGGGGCGCAGGCAGTGCGTACCCTGGTGCCATTGTAGCGGACGGCGGGGCCGATGTCAAGGGGCGTGGGCGCCCCCCGAAACATCTTCAGACGGGAAGGGTGGTGCCCGAGGCGAGATAAGCCCGCCAGCCGCCGAACCGGGTGATCTCCCGCGCGCCGGCGACGGCGAACGGCTCGCAGATGAAGCCGCTCACGGAGGAGCCGTCCGCCAGCGCGACGCTGCCGATCCCTAATGGGGCCGGGATCGCCGCGACGAAGCTTCCAAACCCGATGGTAGGGACCGCCCAGACTTCTACTTCGATGCTCGCCTCGACATCGGGGTCGCGGACCAGGCCCGGCTTGGGCGGCGTCGTGCCGGGCAGGGCGTACAGGCGGTAGCCCGGCGCGGTCCGCGTCGCCGCCGTCAGCCTGGCCCCGCGACTCGTCAGTTGGTGGTTCAAGGGCTGCCCGGTCAGGTGCGCGCCGACGACGGCGACCAGTGTACACCCCGGCGGCGAGACCGGCGGGCTGAGGGTCCGGGTGTCTGCCAGCAGGGCGTCCGTTCCCCCGAGACTGCCCCCCGATTGGCGGTGCAGGCGGTCGCCCAGCAGCAGCAGCGCGCGATCCGTGCCCGCCGTCCCGACGAGCGACACGCCGCACGGCAGGCCGTTCGGGCGCAGCCCGGCGGGCACGGCGACGGCGGCCAGGTCGAACAGGTTGGCGAAGTTGGTGTAATGACCGAGGTTCGTGTTGAGCCGGACCGGATCGGCCTCGACCTGGGCGCGGGTGTAGGTCGTGCCCGTCGTGGGTAGCAGCAGGACGTCGGCGTCCCGCCACGCCTGCGACGATTCGCGCCGCAGCTCTTCCAGGCGGTACAGGCCCGTGAATGCGTCCACGGCGCTGTATTTTGACGCCCCCTCGATGATGCTACGGACGATTGGGTTCACGTCGTCGGCGTGGGACGCGAAGAACCCGCCCAGCGCGGCCAGACGTTCCGCCACCCACGGCCCGGCGTAGAGCAAGGCGGCGGCCTCGGCGAAAGGCCGGAAGTCGAACTCGGCCCGGACGCCTCCCAGCGCTTCGAGGGCGGCGATGGACGTCTGGTAGAGCTTTCGCGCCTCGCCGTCGCCGAAGAATTCCCACTGTGCCTCGCGGGGGACGCCGAACCGGAACGGGCCGGGCAGCCACGGCGCGGGGGCGTCCCCCCCTGCCGACGCGCGCGAAAAGGGGTCGGCAGGGTCGAACCCGCAGGCGGCGTCGAAGACGCGGGCAACGTCCCCACTGGTCAGCCCGAAGACCGAGACGCAGTCCAGCGACCGGCAGGCCGGGACGACGCCGCGCGTACTTAATGTGCCCCGCGTCGGCTTCAGGCCGATCAAATTATTGAAGGCGGCGGGGACGCGGCCCGAGCCGGCGGTGTCCGTCCCGAGCGCGAACGAGACCAGCCCGCGCGCCACGGCCACCGCCGATCCCGAACTGGACCCGCCCGAAATATAGTCACCGTCGAACACGCTGGCACACGCCCTAAAGGGCGACCGCGTCCCGACCAGGCCGGTCGCGAACTGGTCCAAGTTGGTTTTGCCGATTAACACCGCCCCGGCGTCTTCGAGCCTTCGGACGACCGTGGCCGTCTCGGTCGCCGTGTGGGCAAAAGCGGGGCAGGCCGCCGTCGTCTCCATCCCTGCCACGTCCATGTTGTCTTTGACCGCGAACGGGACGCCGTACAGCGGCAGGCCGGCCCGGTCGGCGTGTCCGAGGGCGGCGGCCCGCGCTTCAACTTGCTCACGCGGAACGAGCGAGATCCAGGTCGGGTTTAAGTCCCCGCCCGCGATGCGCCCGTAGACGCGGTCCAGAAGGGACGCCGGCGTCTCGTCCGCGTCGTAAGCGGCCTCCAATGCCTCGATGTCCAGTCTCATGGTGGCCCCTCGCCCTCGGCCCGCAGGATGACGAGGCTCTGGCCCGCCAGAGTCAACGCACCCGGCTTGGCACGGACTTCGACGACCACGCCCGCGCTGGGCGCGGCCACGGCCCACTCCACTTTCATTGCTTCCAGTACGAGCAGGATTTCGCCCGCGGCCACGCGCTGCCCCGGCTCCACGAGTACCTTCCAGACGCTCGACGTCATCGGCGTCGCCACCGCCTCGCAGCCCTCGGGGACGGCGTCGGACGCGGACGGCCCGGCCGCGTCGTCGGGCGCGGCGTCCGCGACGAGAAGCCCCTGCGCGGCCCAGCGCGCCCGCTCGGCCTCGAACGCCTCCCGCTGACGCGCCCGGCTTTCGCGCGCCTCGCCCTCGATGGAGCGCAGGAAGTTTAAATGCTCAGAGTAGCGAAACTCGCCCGGCGCGATCTCCAGAGAGACGTCGCCGTAGGGAAAGCCGTCACGCAATTCCAGCAGCTCCGATGCACCGACAGGGTAGAACCGAATTCGGTCAAAGGGGCGCAGCAGCCAGGGCGTCCCCGGCTCGAACGGCGGCGCGCTCCCGAACGTGTTCCAGACCTGCGTGGTCCGCCCGAAGAGCTGGTAGCCGCCCGGCCCCTCCATCCCGTAGATGCACAGGTACGCCCCGCCGATCCCGACGGCGTTCTCGGGTGTCCAGGTCCGGGCCGGGTTGTACTTGGTGGTGACGAGCCGGTGCCGGGGGTCAACCGGCGTCGCCACGGGTGCCCCGAGGTAGACGTCGCCCAGGCCCAGCACCAGGAAGTCGGCGTCGAAAACCGTGCGGTAGACGTCGTCGCGCGACCCCAGCCCGTTGATGCGGCGGATGAACTCGATGTTGTCCGGGCACCAGGGGGCGTCGGGGCGCACCGACTGCATGTACTTCTCGGCGGCGAGCCGGGTCTGCGGATCGTCCCAGGACAGCGGCAGGCGCAAAATGCGCGACGGGACGGTCATGTCCAGGCCGGCGGGGATGGCCCGCTCGGCGGTCTGGAGCGCATCCAGCAGGGCCTCGCGCGGCAGCCGGTGCGGGTCGTAATGGATTTGCAGGCTGCGGATGCCGGGCGTGACGTCGAGGATGCCGGGGAGGGCCAGGCTTTGGAGCTGTGTTTGGAGGGCGTGGACGCGCAGGCGCAGGGCCAGATCAAGCACGTTGGGGCCGAACTCGATCAGCAGCCGGCGGTCGCCATCGGCGCGCGTGACCACGCCGGGCGTCTCCCCTGTGGCGGGACGTGCGCTGAGGATCGCCGGCTCGGTTGGCATCCCGTCCCCGTCGGGCAGACGGGGCAGTGGGGCGTTCAGCGTGGCGACTGCCTCTTCCAACGCGCGCGCCATCTCGGCGGCCTGCTCATAGGTAACGGCGTGGAAACGGACCGTGTCGCCGGGGCGGAGCTGGCCCATCTTCCACAGCTCGGCGTGGGCGATGGTGGCTGGGCAGACGAAGCCGCCCAGGCTCGGACCGTCCGGCCCCAGCAAGATCGGCATGTCGCCGGTGAAGTCCACAGTCCCGACCGCGTAGGCGTTGTCGTGGATATTCGAGGGGTGCAGACCGGCCTCGCCGCCGTCCAGCCGCGCCCACTGCGGCTTCGGCCCCAGCAGGCGGACGCCGGTGCGGTCGGATTGGTGATGTACCCGCCAGTCCGTCCCAAAGAGCATTTCAATGTCTTCGTCCCGGAAGAAGTCCGGTGCCCCGTGCGGCCCGTACAAGACGCCGATCCGCCAGGCGTTTCCATACTGCGGGGTCACCTGGGGCGGCAGCGGGCCGACTTCGGGTGGGTCTAGCGACAGGGCTTCCGGCACCCCCAGATGCACGACATCGCCGGCCCGCAGCGCGCGCCCGTCGTGCCCGCCGAAGCCGCCCAGCATGAACGTGGCCGAACTGCCCAAATAGTCCCCGACAGCCAGGCCGCCGCCCACCGCCAGATAAGCACGCATCCCCGGCCCCGACGCGGCCCCCAGCTTCAGCGTCGCACCCGCGGGCAGCGAGACCGGCTCCCAGCAGGGCACGGGGACGCCGTCCAGCGTCGGGTTCATGGCCGCGCCGGTCAGCGCGACCGTCGCCGCGCGCCCGAAGCGCAGCTCCGGCCCGGTCAGGGTGATTTCTAAAGCGGCAGCCCCCTCGGGGTTGCCGACCAGGCGGTTGGCGAGACGGAAAGCCAGCGGGTCCATCGGCCCCGACGGCGGCACGCCGACGTCCCAATATCCCAGGCGGCCCGGCCAGTCCTGAACCGTGGTCTGCGTCCCGCCCGACACGACCTCGATGGCCGCGCGGGCGTAGGGGAACCGACCCAGGAACGACGTCGTCACCGCGCCCTGGGCCATCTCGGGCGAGTCGCAGACGCGGCGCAGGTAGTCCAGGTTGGTCTCGATGCCGCCCAGGCGCGTCTCGGCCAGGGCGGATCGCAAAGCGGCCAGCGCCTCCGCGCGATTCGGGCCGCGCACGATCAGCTTGGCGAGCATAGGGTCGTAGTACGGCGTGACCTCGGTTCCCGGCTCGACCCAGCTTTCGACGCGGGCATCGGGGGGGAACGCGACGTGCGTCAGACGCCCCGCGCTCGGCTGGAAGCCGCGCCCGGCGTCCTCGGCGTACAGCCGGGCCTCGAACGAGTGGCCCTGCGGCTCGACGGTGAACGCAGAGAGCGGCGGCAGGTCGCCGGACGCCTGCCGCACCATCCACTCGACCAGGTCGATACCCGTAACCTCCTCGGTGACACCGTGCTCGACCTGGAGCCGCGTGTTCACTTCGAGAAAGAAAAAGTCCCCGGCGTCCTCGTCATAGACGAACTCGACCGTGCCCGCCGACTGATAGTTTACGGCCTGGCCGATCCGCACGGCGGCATCGGACAGCCGCGCCCGCGTCTCGCGCGAGACGCCCGGCGCGGGCGTCTCTTCGATAACCTTCTGGTTGCGCCGCTGGGCGGAGCAGTCGCGCTCGCCTAGGGCGAGGACGCCCCCCACCCCGTCGCCGAAGATCTGGACTTCGAGGTGCCGCGCCCGCTCGATGAAGCGCTCCACGAACGCCCCGTCGTCGCCGAACGCCGCCGCCCCCTGACGCCGGACCGCCCCAAAGGCCTCGCGCAGCTCGTCCGCGCTCCGGCACAGGCGGATGCCGATGCCGCCGCCGCCCGCCGTGCTCTTGAGCATGACTGGGTAGCCGATCCGCGCCGCCTCGGCCCGCGCCGCCTCGGCGCTCGCCAGCAGGCCCGAGCCAGGCAGCAGCGGCAGGCCGAGACCTGCGGCCATTGACCGGGCCGTGTGCTTCAGGGCGAACGCACGCATCTGCGCGCCCGTCGGGCCGATGAAGATGGCCCCGGCCTCGGCGCAGGCCTCGGCAAACTCGGGGCGCTCGCTCAGGAAGCCGTAGCCGGGGTGGATCGCCTCCGCCCCCGTGACCCGCGCGGCTTCCAGGACGGCCTCGACCGACAGGTAGCTCTGGGCGGCGGGGGCCGGGCCGAGGCGCACGGCTTCGTCGGCCTGGCGGACGTGGGGCGAGTGCCGGTCGGCGTCCGAGTAGACCGCGACCGAGGCGACGCCCATTTGGCGCAGGGTGCGGATGATCCGGCAGGCGATGGCCCCCCGGTTGGCGATCAGCACTTTACGGAACATAGACGGCGTCCCAGATCAAGACTTCAATCGGCGTCGGGTTGTAGGCGTTGCACGGATTGTTGAGCTGCGGGCAGTTGGAGATCAGGCCCAGCACGTCCCGCTCCGCGCGCATCTCGACGTACTTGCCCGGCTGCGAGACGCCGTCCTCGAAGGTCAGCCCGCCCTCGGGTGTCACCGGCACGTTCATAAAGAAGTTGATGTTGTTGACGATGTCGCGCTTTTCCAGGCCGTAATCGGAGCGCAGCAGCGCCCCCAGGAAGCTCTGGCGGCAGGCGTGCATCCCGCCCTTGTCGAGCGCGTAGCGGACCTGGTTGCTCTCGGTCGAGCACGCGCCGCCCAGCGTGTCGTGCCGCCCGCAGGTGTCGGCAACAATCGTCAGCAGGACGTTCCCGTGCGTGGACATCAGGCGCGTGCCGGTCGTGAGATAAATGTTCCCCTGGTCGCGGATCGTGTTCTGGAAATCGTAGCGGTCGGCCCGGTCGCCCGCGTCGTAGAACAGCGTGTCCACGGCCTGGTTGCCTTCCAAATCCACGATCCGCAGCGTCTGCCCGCGCGTGATCGGGCGCAGCCACGACTCGCCCGCCGGCACGACTTCCCGATAGACCGCCGAGGCCGGGTCGAGCGCGCTTTCCACCATCGTGAAGCCGCTCATAGGAAGTACCTCTCGGTGAGCGTGAACCCGCGCCCGTTCTCGGGCCGGGACACACGGCAGGGATCATCCGGGCCGGGGGCAGGGACGCGCCGGAGCGAGAGACCGACCGGCTTCGGCGCATAACGCGGGTTCGGGTCCAGCGGGTGCGGGCAGGAGCACAAGATGACCAAGACGTTCATCTCCGCCCGCAGCTCTACGGAGCCGCCCGGTTTGGAGTGCCCCTCGGCCCAGCCCAGCGCGCCGTCCTCGCCGACGGCGACCTTGCTGAAGAAGTTGATGTTGGGCGACAGATCGCGCGGCCCCAGACCGTGCTTCTCCAGCGCGACAAGAAACCCATCCTGCGCGTTCCTGTAAAAGTCGTTTCTGCACTCCTGGTAGCGCGCCTCGCCGTAGCGCGTTTGGACGCCCACGGCGTCCAGGCAGCCGCCCAGGGCGTCGTGCCAGCCTGATGTGTCGTGCGTAATCGAGCACAGGACGCGGCCCATGTCCGAGTACAGCACCAGGCCTGCCGTCAGACGCGCGACGTGCTGGGCTTTGAGCGTGTCGGGGATGTTCAGCCGCTCGGTGGGGCTGTCGGCGTTGTAAAAAATCGCCCCGGCGTTCGCGCCGCCGTCCGTGTCGGTCAGCCGGAGGGCCGTGCCGCGCTTCAGGACGTGCGACCAGACCGCGCCCGGACTCAGGGTTTCTTCAAACAGCGTATCGCTCATCCGTTCCTTTTCTGGTGGGGCGCTCACTGAGGCAGATACTCCGTGCTGAACGTCTTGGACACGTCCGGGGCGGACGGCATCTGCTTCTGGTCCACGAAGAAGCGGCCGATCTCGTGTGCCGAGGCCAGGGCCGGGCCGGGGGCGGCCCCGGTCCCGATCAGGCGGCGGTTGTCGGCGACGCCGTAGAGCTTGACCTTGGTGAGCATGCTCTTCGAGTCGGCCTCGGACGTGCCCAGGTGCTTGGCCGCGATCTGGGCGGCCTCGGCGGGGTGTGCCTCGTCGTAGGCCGCACCCTTGGCGTAGGCCGCGACAAAGGCGCGCAGGTCCGCGCCCCGTCCGGTCATCGTCTGCTGGGAGGCGGCGACCACGTCCAGCAGCGTGTTCGGGGCATCGTGGCTGCTGAAGATGACGTGCGCGCCGCCGGGCTTGGCCTTGGTCAGCCAGGGTTCCCAGGTGACGGCGGCGGGGATTTTGTTGGCGACGATGGCGGCCCCCGCCGTGTCGGCGTCCATGTTGGTGATGGTGACGTCGGTGGGCTTCATCCCAGCCGACCCCAGGGCCTTCAGCAGCAGCAGCTCGTTGCACTGCCCCAGCGTCGCCGCGACCGTCTTGCCCCGCAGGTCCGAGACGGTGCGGATGGCTTTCTGCGCGATCAGCCCGTCCGCGCCGTCGGAGGTGTCGATGACGTAGGCGCAGGCGGCGGGCGCGTTGCCGGCCCGCTGGTTGAGCAGGATCACCGTGTCCGCCGTGGTCAGGGAGGCGTCCAGCTTGCCGGTGAGGAGCAGCGGGACGCTGTCAGCCGGGCCGGAAAACTGCTCGGGCTGCACGTCCAGGCCCGCGTCCTTGAAGTAGCCTTTGTCCAGCGCCGTCCACAGCCCCACGTACCCGATCCACTGGTTATAGGCCACCACGAACGGCTTGGGGCCGGACGGGGCCGTGGCAGCCGCCGAGTCACCGGCCTTGTGTCCGCAGCCGGCCAGCGCGAGACAGGCACCCACCGCGCACAGAATCGTCGCCGGATTTTTCATAGAGCCTCCCAAAGATGGTCCGAAGTCGTCACCCAGCCGACTGCGCCGCCCTCGCTCATCACGACGTCCACGGCGGCCCGGTGGTCGCGCGGGTCGAACGCCGCGCAGCAGTCTTCCAGCAGCAGCGGGAAGAACCCGAGGTCGGCGGCGTGCCGGTACGTCGCCAGGACGCAGCACTGCGTCGTCACGCCCGAAAGCAGCAGGTGAGAGACACCCCGCGCCCGCAGGCTCGCCTCCAGGCCGGTCCCCACGAACGCCGACTGTCCCGGCTTGTCGCATTGAAGATCGCCCGGACGGGGGGCCAGTTCGGCGAGTATGGCACAGCCCGGCTCACCCCGGACGAGCAGGCGGCCCAGCTTGCCCGGCGTCCCGACCGGGTAGCCGGCGTTCTCGTAGCGCAGGCGCTTGCAGTCGGACAAATCGGACAGGTCGGGGCGGCTGGCCTCACGGGTGTAGGCGACCGTGAAGCCGTGCCGCCGCGCCCCATCCAGCAGGCGGGCCACCTTGGGAATGATGCCACGCACGGACGCCAGCACATCCGGGGGAACCCGCAGCAGTCGCGGGCAGCCGCCGTCGGGGTCCAGGAAGTCGTACTGCATGTCGATCACCAGCAGGGCGGCATGGGCCGGGTCTAAGGGGAAGATATGGGGCCGCGCGGGGACGGGCACACAGCAGGGGGCGTCCTGCCGCCCTGAAAAGCTGGTCACGGGCGTCCTCCCTCAGCCTTCGCGGCCTGAGCCTTCGCAGACTGAATTCTTGCGGTGTGTTCGGTTTGTGACGTTATCTTGTGACGTCGTGCGTTGGGGAAAGGCAGGGGCGACGATGCCGGTGCGATTCGTCGTGGCTCGTCTTAGAACCGGCCGCAGTATACCGTCGGGGGGAAGTGTTGTCAAGGGGTATGGGGAAACGGGACGTGAGAATGACGAAAAACGAGCGTATCCAGATATTAACGACGAAAAATGGGAAAATTATGGGGAGAAAGACGAAATTAGTCATGGCCGTTCAGGTCGGGCCGGTGTCCGGGCCGTCCGTAGCCCGGACACCGCCTCAGCATCACTTCCATGCCAAGTCCCTAACCCGCGATGCCGTTCAGCTCTTGCAGCGCGTCCTCCGGTAAGTGCAGGGCCGCGCCGGCGACGTTCTCCCTGAGGTGCGCCACGGAGGACGTTCCGGGGATGAGCAGGAGGTTCGGCGACCGTTGCAGCAGCCAGGCCAGAGCGACGGCCATCGGGGACGCCTCTAGGCGGGCCGCGACGTGGGAAAGCGTGTCCGATTGCAGCGGCGAGAAGCCGCCGAGCGGGAAGTACGGCACGTACGCGATCCCCTGCTCGGCCAGCGAGTCTACGAGCGCATCGTCCTGCCGGTTCGCGATGTTGTAGAAGTTCTGGACGCAGACGACCGGCGCGATGGCTTGCGCCTCGGCGACCTGCTCGGCGTTGACGGTGCTGACGCCCAGGTGCTTGATCAGGCCCTCCCGCTGCATCTCCGCGAGTGCGGTGAACGGCTCCGCGATGGAACCCGGCGTCGGGGCGTCAAGCCCGCCGACCCGCAGGTTGACGACGTCGAGCGCGTCCAGCCCGAGGTTTCGCAGGTTGTCGTGGACGGCCTGGCGCAGCTCTTGGGGCGAACGGGCGGGCGGCCAGCCGCCCTGGGCATCGCGCCGGGCACCGACCTTGGTGACGAGCCGCAACTGCTCCGGGTAGGGGTGCAGGGCCTCTTTGATGAGCTGGTTGGTGACGTGCGGGCCGTAGATGTCGCTGGTGTCAATGTGATTGATCCCGAGCGCGACGACTTCGCGCAGGACCGCGAGCGCCCCGTCGTGGTCGGCGGGCGGCCCGAAGACGTGCGGGCCGGCGAGCTGCATGGCCCCGTAGCCCACGCGGGTCAGGGTGAGATCCTCGGCGAGTTGGTAGGTGCCGCCGGGCAATGTGGTGGTCGTCATTTGTTTCCTCCGGGCAGTGGTGTGGGGTTACTGAAGTCAAGCGGCCTGGCTTCTGTGGGGATATGACACAGAATAATCTTTGGAGGAACCATGCCGAGACTCTTTATTTCCGGGTGGTGGCTCCATTGCATCTGATTTAGGAAGGCGGGCGAACACAAGGCGGGCGAACACAAGGTTCGCCCCTACGGGCGCGGGATTGTAGGGCGCGAACCTTGTGTTCGCCCTTCCTGATCCGGGTCCGCCCTTCCTCACGAGTGTTCGGCACGGCTCGTGTCAGACGCAATGGAGCCACTACCCGTCTCTCGCCCATTCCTTCTTTCGTACAAGCGGCCCAAAGACTACTCCCGCACGCCGGGCTGGACGCCCCAGTCGTAGGCGTACTTGATCATCTTCGCCACTTGCAGCGACTCGACCCGCTGGATGCCGGCGATCTTGCTCAGGCGCTCGTGCAGGAACGCCAGCAGCTCTTTGGTGCTGTGAAACCAGGCCTCCACCACCACGTCGTAGCTGCCCAGGGTGACGCCCGCGAAGCGGATCTCGGGCAGGGCCAGCAGGGCATCCGAAATCTCGTCCAGGTGTCGGTGGTCGATCTGGATACCCAGAATGGCGACGACGTCGTACCCCAACTGGAACGGCGGGGCCACGGCGACGATCTTGATGACCTGGCCCGCCAGCAGCCGGTCCACGCGCCGCCGCACGGTCGGCTCGCTACTGCCGACCAGGGCGGCCAAGGCGGCGTTGGTCCGGCGCGCGTTTTCTTGCAGCACGGCGATGATTTTGTGGTCCAGCGCGTCCAGCACGACCGGGACCGATCCGTGCCCTTCCCCGGCTTCGTTGACCTGTTTCATACGTCTGCCCTGCCTGTGCGGTGGTTTTCGTCATTGTGCCACAGGAGCGGTCGTTTTTCGTCAACCTGTGGGAGTTTTTCTCCCAGTGGCTTGACATCCGGCGGGAAATTCCGTATACTCACGGCACCTCACCGCCGAGCCACCCCGTCCCCGTCCACCACCCCGACTCGCAGAAGAGTCCCCCGAGAGCAAGGCGCTCTTTTTCGTCTCCGCATGGCCTGCCGCGCCGTGCGCCTAAGAAAAGGAGTCTTCCCGCGATGCCATCCGCCTTCCGCCTTCTGCCACGCCTCTTGCCTTGTCTGCTGCCCTGTTCCGCGCTGGCCGCTTTGGCGCTTGGCGGGTGCGCCCACAAGGACGCCGCCGCGACCACGACGAGCGGCGGCACGGGCACCACCACCGCATCATCCACCGGGAGCACCCCAGGGGCGGTCACTATCGGCTACTCAGACTGGCCGGGATGGACCGCCTGGGCCATCGCTGACCGGCAGGGCTTCTTCAAGAAGCACAACGTCAGCGTCAGCCTCAAGTGGTTCCCCAATTACACCGACTCGCTGAACGCCTTTGCGGCGAACCAGGTGGACGCCAACTGCCAGACCTGGAGCGACACGATGGGGCCGCTGGCGCAGGGGCAGGCCGCCAAGGTGGTCCTGATCAACGACAACTCGGCGGGCAACGACGCCGTCGTGGCCGGGCCGGGCATCCACTCGATCAAGGACCTCAAGGGCAAAAAAGTGGCGACCGAGCTTGGCACGGTCGAGCAGTTCCTGCTGGACAAAGCCCTGGCCGCCAACGGCATGACCGAGAAGGACATCCAGTACGTCAACATCAAGGTCCAGGACTGCCCCGGCGCGATGATCGCCAAGACCGTGGACGCCGTGGCGGTGTGGGAGCCGAACAAGAGCCAGCTCCTCGCCAAGCTGCCCGGCTCGCACGTGATCTTCGACAGCCGGGCACTCCCCGGCCAGATCCCCGACCTGCTGGTCTTCCAGGGCAAGTTTGTGGACGCCCACCGGCCCGAGGTCCAGGGCATCGTGGACGCGTGGTACGACTCGATGGCCTGGTGGCGCGCGCACCCGGACGACGCCGTCAAGATCATGGCGGACACGGCCAAAGACCCCGGTACGCCCGCCGAGCAGGCCGCGTTCTACAAGAGCTTCATCCAGGGGACGCGCATCTTCGACGGTGCGGAGGCCCAGGCGGCGTTCACCCAGAGCGCCAAGCCGACCTCGCTCTACAGCAGCGGGCCGTCCATCACGCAGTTCCTGCTGGCGCAGAAGCAGATACCCAAGCTGCCCGACTTCGCCGCGGCCATCGACCCGAGCTTCATCAAGGCCGCCGTCGCCAAGGGCGAGGGCAAGAAGCCCCCCTACGACTACACCCTGAAGGTGAACTAGGAAACCCAACTCATGGCGACGACCGTGCCGGGCACCGAACCAAGCGTCGAGCAGAAGGCCGAGCAGGACGCCGGGGCCGGAAGCCACCGACTCGCCCGCTCCCGGCGGCCCGGCCTCTTCCGGCTGGGCGAGGACATCCCGCGCGGTGCCTACCTCGGCATCGTCGCCGCGTCGTTTTTGATTCCGCTGGCCCTGTGGTGCTTCTTCACCTACTCGGGGCGGGCCAACGCCCTGATCCTGCCGACGCCGACGCACATGTTCCAGGCGGCCGTGGAGGAATACCAGGCCGGCGAGCTGCTGCCCGACATCAAGATCAGCATTTATCGCATCGGCATGGGCTTTCTCCTGTCCGCCGTGCTCGCCATCCCCGTCGGCATCCTGATGGGGGCGTACAAAGTCGCCGAGGCGGCCCACGAGCCGTTTGTCGGCTTCGTGCGCTACGTCCCCGTGCCGGCCCTGATCCCCCTGGTCATGGTGATTGCGGGCATCGACGAGCCGGCCAAGATTCTCCTGATCTTCATCGGCACGTATTTCCAGATGGTACTGGTGGTCGCCGACGTCACCCGCCAGGTGCCCCGCGACCTGCTCCACGCCGCCCGGACTTTGGGCGCGAACCGCCGCCAGCTGCTGTTCAACGTGCTGCTGCCGGCCACCCTGCCCGGCCTGATGGACACCTGCCGGACGATGATCGGCTGGGCCTGGACGTATCTGGTCATCGCCGAGGTGGTCGCGACAAGCTCAGGCCTGGGCTACAGCATCATGAAGGCGCAGCGGTTCTCGCGGGCGGACGAGATCTTCGTCGGCATCATCCTGCTGGGCCTGCTGGGCCTGGCGACGGACATGCTGTTCAAGATCGTGCAGCCGCGCCTGCTGCCCTGGGCCGAGGCGCAGAAGAACTGATCGAAGAAGAACCAACGTCATGCAAGAACCACGCCTCAGCCTCGACGGCCTGTGCAAGCAGTTCCCCACCCCGAGCGGGCCGGTGACCGTGCTGGAGCCGACCTCGTTCTGCCTGCACCCGACCGAGCTTGTCAGCATCGTCGGGCCGTCGGGCTGCGGCAAGTCCACGCTGCTGCACATCGTCGGCGGCCTGATCCAGCCCAGCGGCGGGCGCGTCCTGCTCGATGGGCGCGAGGTCTTCGAGGCGGACGCCGACCGGGGCATGGTGTTCCAGGGCTACACGCTGTTCCCCTGGCTGACCGTGCGGGGCAACGTCGAGTTCGGCCCCCGCCAGCGCGGCATCAAAAAGGCCGAGCGCAGACAGATCGCCGACCATTTCCTGGAAGCGGTCGGGCTGACCGGCTTTGCCAACCACTACCCCAAGCAGCTCTCGGGCGGCATGCGCCAGCGGGTCGCCATCGCCCGCGCCCTGGCGAACGCCCCGCGCGTTCTGCTGATGGACGAGCCGTTCGGGGCGCTGGACGCGCAGACGCGCCTGGTCATGCAGGAGATGCTGATCGACCTGCGCCGCCGCGAGAACACGACCATCCTGTTCATCACGCACGACATTGATGAGGCCGTCTTCCTCAGCGACCGCGTCTTCGTGATGACGGCCCGGCCGGGCCGGTTCAAGGCAGAGATCGACGTGCCGTTCGGACCGGACCGGGCGAGCGACATCTGCCGGACGCCGGAGTTCTTCGCGATCCGCAGCCAGGTCTACGACCTGCTGCACGACGAGGGCAGGGCGGTGGCCGAGCGCGAGCTGGCGGCGGCATCGGGGCACTGACGCCGCCCTTGACAAACCCCGCCTGGCCCTGCCATACTACGCCCACACAACTTCATCGTGCTCTTACCTCCGGTGTGCCGCGGTCAACGCGGCGCTTAAATGGGGAAGTCCGGTGCGCCTCGCTGCCTTCGCGGCGCGGCAATTCCGGCGCTGTCCCGCAACTGTGATGGGGCCTCGTCCGCCTGGGCGCGTCCTCTCAGCCAGAATGCCAGCCAGAGGTGTCTCCGTCACAGCCGTGATGGGGAAGCCCTTGCCTGCGCGCGACAGGCGAAAGGACCCACACCCATGTCTCGCCACGCCCCCGGCGCGTCCCCTCGCGGACGCCGCCTTGACCCCACTCATGCCCCCCACCGGGCATTCACCCTGATCGAGCTGCTGGTGGTCATCGCGATCATCTCGATCCTCGCGGCGATCCTGTTCCCCGTCTTTTCCAAGGTCCGCGAGAACGCCCGCCGGGCGAGCTGCCAGAGCAACCTCAAGCAGATCGGCCTCGCCTGCGCCCAGTACACGCAGGACTTCGACGAGAGCATCATGCCCGTCGAGGTGAGCGCGGGGACTTCGGGGGACTATGTGACCTGGTGGGGGACGGAAGACAGCACCTACCACTACCACATGGACGCCGGCCACGGCCTGCTCCAGCCGTTTATGAAGAGCGCGCAGGTGCAATCCTGTCCCTCGTTTGACAGCAGCATCAGCACAGACAAGGGACTAACAGGGTACGGGTACAACTCCGACTACCTTTCGCCGTTCGCGACCACCGCCAACGGCACCTGTGCCGCCACGGACGCTTACAAGGACTGTGTAGACGCCGCGGGCAATTCCACCACACGGACGGTCATTTTGGCGCAGATCGACGCCCCCTCGAAGACCGTGCAGATGGCCGACTCCGCACAGCGGGACTTCACAACCGGCAAGCTCAGCGCCGACCCGTTCCTTTCGGCCCCAAACGATTACTTCCCCTCCATCCATGCCCGGCACAACGGCACCGCCAACGTGCTCTGGCTCGACGGCCACGTTAAAGCGATGCGCGTCCTGTACCACAGCGGGACGTTCGGACCCTACGGCTATCAGGCCAGCGACTACACGGCGCTGAACCTGGGCGACTTGGACGAAGACGGCAACTTCGACACGAACGAGCTGTTCAACGGCACGGGGAAGCCTTGATGCCACGTCGCCTCTTCGGCCTCCGTGTTCTCCACCTCGGCGTCCTCTGCCTCTGTGCTCTCCCGCTAGGCGGGCGGGCGGGGGCGTCGCTGACAGTCGCCGACGACCTGGGGCGGCGGATCACGCTGACCCAGCCGCCCCGGCGCATCGTCTCGCTCGCGCCCAGCGTCACCGAGATATTCTACGCGGTCGGGGCGGGCAGCAGGCTGGTCGGCGACACGGTCTACTGCGACTTCCCGCCCCAGGCCGCCACGTTGCCGCACGTCGGCGGGCCAATCAACCCGAGTGCGGAGCGCATCGTGAGGCTGCACCCGGATCTGATCGTCGTCGCCAGTCAGACGCTCGCGGCCATGGAAGCGGACCGGATGGCGGCCCGCTGGCGCGCGCCCGTCTATGTCACCGCGGCGGCGACCTACGCGGGTGTGGAGCGGGACGTGGCGGCGCTAGGTGCGCTGGCCGGGCAGCCCCGCGCGACGGAGGAAACGCTGCGCGGCATGGAGAACGCCGAAAACACCGTGCGCCGGGCCGTCCGGGGCCGGCTCAGGCCGCGCGTCTTTGTGGTTGTCTGGGACAGACCGCTGATGACGGCAGGCGGAGGCAGCTTCATCGGCGACCTGGTGCGACTCGCGGGGGGCGTCAACGTAGCCGAGCGCGCGGGCGACTACCCGGCCTACGCCCCGGAGCGGCTGCTGCGGGACCAGCCCGACGTTCTGCTGACGGGAGCGAACAAGTCGGCGGCCTCATTCCCCGGCGCGTCCGCCCTGCGAGCGGTCCGCACCCGCCGCGTGTATGCGATCACCGGCGACCTGACCGACCGGCCCGGCCCGCGCCTGGGTTTGGGGCTTCTGGCCGTGGCACGGGCACTGCACCCGGAGGCATTCGTGCGATGAGTCATCTGACGTTCGTTCTAGGCGGGGCGCGCTCGGGCAAAAGCCGCCACGCGCAGGAGTTAGCCGAAAAGCAGGGCGGGGAGGGGCAGGTCGTGTTCGTTGCGACCGCGCAGGCGGGCGACGATGAGATGGCGGCACGCATCGCGCGGCACCGGGCGGACCGGCCCGGACACTGGCGGACGGTCGAAGAGCCGCTGGACGTGGTCGGCGTCTTGTGGCGCGAGACGGAGGCCGCCGCCGTCATTATTGACTGCCTGACGTTCTTCGTGACCAACCACCTACTGCGGTCCGGGGACGCCGCGCATTGCGACGCCGATGTCTGGGATGAGGCCGGGACCGAAGTCGCCGTGGCGGGCCTGCTGGTGGCCGCGCGCGGGGCTGCCCCGCGCGTGATTCTTGTTTCCAACGAGGTCGGCCTGGGCCTGGTGCCCGAAACCGCGCTGGGCCGGGTCTGGCGCGACGTCGCCGGGCGGGCCAACCAGGCGGCGGCCCAGTCCGCCGACGAGGTGATATTCATGGTCGCCGGCCTGCCGCTGCGGGTCAAGCCCGCGCCGGGGCAGTCGTGACGCCCAAGCTCAGATCACAATCGGGCTGGCTCTGGGCACTGTTCATTGCCGTCCAGTTCTTGACGCGCATCCCGATTTTGTTCGTCCCCGACGACGCCTACGACGCGCCCGCCGAGGGGCGGCGCAAGGCGCTGGTCTTTTTCCCAGCCGTCGGCCTGCTCGTCGGCGGTCTGGGCGCACTGGCCTGGCTGGGGGCCGACGCCCTGGCCCTGCCGCCGCTGGCCTGCGCCGTCCTGGCCGTGACGGCAACCGCTCTCGTGACGGGGGCGTTCCACGAAGACGGCCTGGCTGACACGTCCGATGCCCTCGGCCCGCACGACCGGTCGCGTGCCCTGGAAGTGATGCGCGACAGCCGCATCGGGACCTTTGGGGCCGTCGCGCTGTGGGCCATGCTGACCCTGAAAGTAACGGCCCTGGCCGCGCTGCCCCCCCGGAGCTTGTGGCCGGTCCTGCTGGCCGCGCACGTCCTGGCCCGCTGGTCCTCGCTGCCGCTGGCCTTGCTCCTGCCCGACGCTCGCGGCGAGGCGGGTTTGGGGGCGGGCCTGGCCGCATTGATCGATGTGCGCGGTCTCCTCGGCGCGACCGCGCTGATGCTGGCCTGTGTCCTTCTGCTCGTAGGCCCCCGCCGCGCCGCTTTGTTGCTGCTTGGGGCGCTGGCTGTGACGACGCTCACGGGCCGGTTTTACCAACGCAAGTTCGGCGGCGTGACCGGCGACTGCCTGGGCGCAACCAACCAGCTCGTCGAAGCCCTGACGCTGCTTCTAGCCACCCTGACCTGGTTTTGAGTCACCCTCACATGGACACCTACACCATTCCTCCTTTTGACGAAGACGCGGCGCGGGCGGCGCGCGCCCGGCAGGACCGGCTCACCAAGCCCACGGGCAGTCTGGGGCGGCTGGAAGATCTGGCCGTCCAACTGGCCGGGATGACGGGCCAGGCCCTGCCCGACATCGAGCCGCCGGTCATCTTCGTCTACGCCGCCGACCACGGGGTGGCCGTGCGGGGCGTCAGCGCCTACCCGCCCGAGGTCACGGCCCAGATGGTGCTGAACTTCGCGCGCGGCGGGGCCGTCATCAACGCCCTGGCCGGGCAGCTCGGGACCGCCCTGGTCGTCGCCGATGTCGGTGTGGCAGCGGACTTTCCGCCCGACCTGCCCATCCGCCACTGCAAAGTGCGACGGGGCACGGGCGACTGGACCGAGGGGCCGGCCATGACCGGCGACGAGGCGCGCGAGGCGGTCGCCGTCGGGACGCGGCTGTTCGCCGAGGCGGGCGCGGTCGGCGTCTGCCTGGTCGGCGAGATGGGCATCGGCAACACGACCACGGCCTCAGCCCTGGCCGCTGCGCTGTTGGGCATCGACCCCGCGCGGCTCGTCGGGCGCGGGACCGGCGTGGATGCAGCGGGGGTGGAGCGCAAGCTGTCCGTGATCCGCCTGGGAGTAGCCCGACACGGCTCCCCCATTGACGCCTGGGAGACGCTGGCGGCGCTGGGCGGCCTGGAGATCGCGGCGATGGCGGGGACCATTTTAGCCGCGGCCGGTGCGCGTGTCCCCATACTTCTGGACGGCTTCATCGCCACGGCGGCGGCTCTGGTCGCCGCAGGGATCGACCCCGGCGTCCGGCCGTTCCTGATCGCTGCGCACCGCTCGCCGGAGCCGGGCCACGGCGTCCTGCTGGAACACTTGGGGCTGACGCCGCTGCTCGATTTAGGGCTGCGGCTGGGCGAAGCCAGCGGGGCGGCCCTGGCCCTGCCCCTGCTGCGGCTGGCCGTGGCCGTCCACCGGGAGACGGCGACGTTCGAGTCCGCAGGCGTATCGGACCGAGGATAAGACGGTTTTTTCGCCTTTCTTGTCGCACAGGACGGCATCGCGTTTAACGCGCCCCCGAGGGCAACAGATGGATCAAGTATGAAAATCGTTTCACTGCTTCCGAGCGCCACCGAGGTCGTCTGCGCGCTGGGCCTGGCCGACTCGCTGGCCGCCGTGACGCACGAGTGCGACTTCCCACCCGAGGTGCGTGATAAGCCGGTCATCACGCGCAGCGTGCTGGGGGCCGGCCTGAGCAGCGCGGAGATCGACGCCGCCGTGCGCGCGCAACTAGGCGACTCGCATTCGCTGTATGCCATCGACCAGCAGCTCCTCGCCCAAATCGCGCCCGCTCTGATCCTGACGCAGCAGCTCTGCGACGTCTGTGCCGTGGCCTACGACGACGTGCTGGCCGCCGTGCAAGCTCTGCCCCGGCCCGGCCCGCGCGTCCTGAACCTGGAGCCGACGACGCTGGACGATGTCCTAGGGACGATCACCCAGGTGGGCGAGGCGGCAAAGTGTCCCGCCGAGGCCGCCCGCGTCGTCGCAGGCCTGCGCGGGCGCATCGAGGCCGTTCGCGTGCGGGCGGCCCGCGCGAACTCGCGGCCCCGGACGGTGCTGTTGGAGTGGATCGACCCGCTGTTCGGCGGCGGCCACTGGGACCCGGAATTGGTGCAAATCGCGGGCGGACACGACGGCATCGGCTGCCTGCACGGGCCTTCCACACGGGTAGATTGGGCGGACATCCGCGCCTTCGCCCCCGAGGTGCTGGTCGTCGCGCAGTGCGGCTTCGGCGTCGAGCGGACCGCCCAGGACATGCCGACGCTGGAGGCATTGCCGGGCTACGACTCGCTGCCCGCTGTGCGCGCGGGCCGCGTCTTCGTGGTCAACGGCTCGGACTACTTCAGCCGGCCCGGCCCGCGCCTGGTGGACAGCCTGGAGATGCTGGCGTCCATGATTCACCCCGAACTCTTCGGCCCGCTCCAGACTCCCCATACCCAGGCAAAACACTGGTACTCAGCCCCCTCCTGAACTTGCAGGCCGGAACCGATAAGGGAACCATCAGGCAGGGGCAACCCGCCTACTCCTTGAGACTCTGTCTGAAAAGAGGGTTCCCCGCGTGAGCTATTCCGCTGTCCTAGATCCGCCGGTCCGGCTGTTGACCGACCTTGATACTATCCCACACCTCGTCCGCGAGTTTGGGGTGGAGGCGCGCAAGCCCGGCCGCGCCTGGGAGGCCGCCTTCAACGGGCCGATCCAGTCCTGGGAAGATGCACAGACCCACGCCCCCACCTACGGCGTCACCGTGCGCCTGTCGCGCATGAAGGACCCCGTCACGCGCGAGCTGTACTCGGTCAACCTGCTCTTCTACCTCGCCGAGGCCGAGATGGCCGGCATGCACAACGTCTACGAGATGGCCCGCCGCTTCCCCTTCACCCGCATCCGAGGGCCGCAGGCCCCGCCGCCGTGCTGCCCCGCGCGGGCCGGGAAGCTGTGGTACGACTCGAACCCGGAGGGCGTGATCATGGAGGACCTGCGCCTGACGCCCGCGACGCTGCCGGGGGGCGGTGCGGGCTTCTTCGTGACCGGGCAGGGCTACCGGGGCAAAGTCATGCTGCCGGACGGCAGCTTTATCCACGACGTGGGGGTGTACGGGGGGTATCTCGATCCTGCGGCGCGTCCGGGGCAGCTTGAGCTCGCCCACCTGTTCGGCGGCATCGAGTTCGGGCAGGCACCGACGGGGGGGCAGGAAGACCTGTTCTTGACCGAGCTGGGCGAGGGCGTGTGGGTCAAGGGCATCATCGGCAACGCCGTTGAGGAGCTGCACGTCGAGTCGTACAAGAACTCGGTCCGGCTCCCCTCCCCAAATGGCAAGGCGCTGATCGGGGCGCGCTCGATGAGCGAGACCAAGATGCTGCCTTACTTCGAGAGCCACGACCCGCAGGCGATGGGCGGCTACCGCCTGGGCGGATTCGTGGAGCACCTGGCCGGTGCCATCGGGCCGGAGGTCTGGCCCCACGTCCACCGGGTGGGCTTGGGCAGCAACTTCATGGACTGCCCCGAACTCGGCGGCTTCATCGGTCTGATCCACGTCGTCCTGGACCGCAACAACCCCGCCTATCCCGAGACGCTGGACCGGGCCTACCCCAAGATCGAGGAGCAGTACGAGGGCTGGTTCGTCCGGCTCGACTTCAGCGCGGACGGCGTCCCGACGATCCGGTCCTGCGTCCGGGCGATCACGCCCGACGACGTGCCGCGCTGCTACCAGGGCCTGGGCGAGCTGTTCGACACCAAGCGGGTCGCCTTCCCGATCTCTTTGTACCGCACGGGGGATTGCCTGGAAGCCGGCTACGGCTGGGGCGACCGGGCGCTGTTCCAGGCCGAGTTCGACTACCACACCGTCGTTCAGCGGCTGGCGGCCTGAACCGGGTGCGGGGCGGTTTGGACGAGGACCGGCTGCCCCGCCTCATGGAACTCGACGCGCGCCCCCGCGAACGCGGGCGCGGACGGCTCGAAGGCGCGGAACTCCGCCGACTGGCCGGGCCGGAGCGGGCCGGCGGTGAGGTAGCCTGACCCGTGGTAGATGGTTCGCCCCGCGCCGTCGAGCAGCAGCGGCGTGACCCGCGTGTAGGTCAGGGCCGAGCGGCCCGTGTTGGTCACCCGCCCGCGCACGACCAGCCCGCCCGGCCCGCGCTCGGCCTTCTGCCAGTCCAGCCGCAGCCGGTACGCAGGCGCGGCGGGCACCGAGACAGTCTGCGCCCGTGCGGTCGGGGCGAGGGCCTGCGCCAGAGCAAGGGCCGTGCCGCAGGCGGCGATGACCAGAACAAACGGGAGTTTCATGGCCTGATTTTCGGTCGGTCATGGCCCGATCTTTAATTCCGACCCTCCTCTGCCCGGCGCGGGCTTGACAGGCGGGGGCAAAATAGGCTATCATAACTGGCACGTCGGGGTGTAGCTCAGCTTGGTAGAGTGCTCGGTTCGGGACTGAGAGGTCGCAGGTTCGAGTCCTGTCACCCCGATGCAATGGCAGGATGGCTCTTTCGGATCACAGTCGCAGCTCAGGAGAAATCCTGGGCTGTTGTGGTGTAAGACCGCCGCCCTCGCCTGTCCTACTCTCTGCCTCGGAGGAACAATGCGCCCCTCGCTCGCCTTTGCCCTGTTGCTCGCCCTCTCCGCCCTTTCTCTCACAGCGCCCTCCCCCGTGGCCGCCGCGCCCGCCGCTCCGCCCCCGCTCCGCATCGGGCTGGACCGGCGCTTCCGGCACTCCACCAGCCTGCTGCTCTCGTGCGCGAAGCCGTTCTCCCTGCTGGACGCCGTAACGAACAAGCCCATTGCGCGCGGACTGCCGGGGATCATCTACAAGGCCGGCGTCTCGCCGCAGGGACTCGTGCTGACGCGCGCCGATGACGTCACGGCCACGCCCGTGGCGGGGCCTCTGGGGGGGGTCGTGCTGATGCCGGGGCAGACCGCTCCCGTCGAGATCGCCCGGCTGGACGGGAAGCCGCTCACGGCCCGCAGCATCCCGTGGCGGCGCTACCGCGGCTTCCTGACCGTCCGGCGCGAGCCGGAGGGGACGCTGCGCGTGGTCAACACCGTCGCCCTGGAGCCGTATCTCTACGGAGTCATCCCCGCCGAGATCGGGTCGGACGTGCCGCTGGAGGCGATGAAGGCGCAGGCTGTGGCCGCACGGACGTATGCGCTCAAGAACCGGGGCAAGCTGGCGCGAGAGGGGTTCGACCTGGACGACACGACGCGCTGCGAGGGATACCTGGGGGTGGACGGCGAGACGCCTCTGTCTGATGCCTCGGTGGACGACACGCGCGGGCTGGTGCTGGCCTACGCGGGGCAATTAATCGACGCGCCCTACTCGACCGACAGCGGCGGGATGACGGCCGACGGCGGCTGCGCCTACCTCCGGCCCGTCAGAGATTACAGCGAGCGGGATGGAAAAGATTACGCGGCGGGTGGGAAGTATCACACGTGGAGCCGGACGTTCACGCCCGCCCAGCTCGCCCTCTTGCTTGCCCGCGACCCGCGCACCCGCGTCGGCCACTTCGCATCGCTGGCTCTGGACGGTCTGGACGTCTCGGGCCGCGTCACAACCGCGACCGTGGCCGGGACCGACGGGGCCTTGAAGACCGTCAGCGGTCCCGACCTGCGGCGGATTCTGGGCTACGACGTGCTCCGCAGCACGCGGCTGACGCTGACGCGGACGGCGACGGGGGATTATCAGTTTGACGGCAAGGGCTGGGGCCACGGGCTGGGCATGTCGCAGGACGGCGCGGTCTCAATGGCCGGGCCGCCTTACCGCAAGACGTATGGAGAAATACTCAAGCACTACTACGTCGGCACGGTCCTGGTCTCGGACCTGGCCGTCGCGCTGCCGGGCGTCGCGGGCGCGGAGAGGCAGTAACCAGAAACACCTGGGGCTGAACCCCCAGGGCAATCTTCCTACTGCTACCCCGCTCCCTATTCCCGCTCGGCCTGGGCCTTGATGGCGTCCAGAATCTTCTGCGTGTTGTCGCGCATCAGCCGGGCGACGACGGCCTTGAGCAGCGGCCCAATCAGTGGGATTTCCAATTCATAGTCGATGGCGCTGCCGAACCGCGTCACGCCCCCGCCCTCATCGGTGAACGTCCACAGGCCGCCGTAGGCCGTGTAGTCCCCTTTGAGCTGGCGGAAGCGCAGCGTGTGCGTGCTTTCGTCCCACAGGTCCTCCTCGGTCCAGCGCACTTTCAGCTTGAAGTCCGAGGCCACTGCCACCCAATCCGAGACCGTCCGGCTGCCGTCGGCGCTGCGCTCCGAGACGGCAACGCTCTCCACGTCCGGCATGAACCGGGGGAACGACTCCTGATCGCGGGCCAGTGCGAAGACTTTTTCCAAGGGTGCGTTGACGGTGACGGTGTTTTCTATGTGGGGCATGGGGGTTAAGCTCTAGGCCGGGCGGCCCAGCAGGGACGCGATGTAGTTGACCTGACCCAGATGGTAGCTCATGTTCCAGTACGAGTAAGTGGTGAGCTGCTGGACGGTTTGTTTCCCCCAGGGAATCTCCACCTCATCGGCAAGCTCGGCCTCGGGGACGGCAGCGATGGCGGCGGCCAGGCGGCGGGCACTGTCCATCAGCCGAGGATGGATTTCATCCCAGCCCTGGGCGATGGCCTCCGCCTTCTCGGCGAAGAACAGGTCATACTGGCCGTCCGGCCAGCTTCGGGTCTGGAGCAGGCCGGCCATGTAGCCGGTCAGCAGGGCGCACTCGGCCACGAGATCAATCGCCGGCCGCGCCCCCTCGGTGGGACTCCAGAGGCGCTTGTCTTCCGGCAGTGCGATGAACGCTTCGGCCAGGTCCGCAGCGGCCTTCTCCGTGGCGGCGGCCAGGAAGCCTTGCAGGGTGTTCGTCATCGTATCCTGCCTTTATGCCATCTTGCGGACCAGGCCGACGACCTTGCCGGCGATCTGGACGTCATCGAAATACATCGGCTTCATGCGCTTGTTGGCGGGCTGGAGGCGGATGCGCTGGCGCTCCTTGTAGAAGCGCTTGACGGTGGCTTCGCTGTCGATCATGGCGACCACGGTCTCGCCGTTGTCGGCGGTGGGCTGGCGGCGGACCACGACCAGGTCGCCGTCGTGGATGCCGTCGTCGATCATGCTGTCCCCGCGCACGGTGAGAATAAAACCGTCCCCGGAGAGGAAGTCAATCGGCAGCGGGAAGACGTCCTCGATGTCCTCGACGGCCAGCCGGGGCTTGCCCGCGGCCACGGTGCCGACGATGGGCACGTTGACCGTCTGCCGGGACAGGGGACGGCCCTCGCCGGCCCCGTTGGGCACGACCTTGATGGCACGGGTCAGCACAGCGTCGCGCTGGATGTGCCCGCCGTCTTCCAATGTCTTCAGGTGGGCATGGACGGTGGACGAGGACGACAGGCTGACGGCGGCCCCGATCTCGCGGACGGTGGGCGGGTAGCCGTGGGCGTCCACGTGCTGCTGGATATATTGCAGGATGTGTTTCTGGCGCACGGAAAGCGGTCTGGACATGGGGCGTTCCTCCCGGTGGCTGGTTAAACGGGCAAGGCACAAACGTTCGGCAACGGATGTTCGGACTTCCGCCGTCATTATAGCACACACCGAGACATTTGGCAAGCGAAGTTGAGCGTGGGAAGAGGCCCCCGGCCCCCAACAATGGAGGCGTTTAGCCCTTCTTGTTCCCCGATTATTTGGGGCTAGAGGCTCAATTACGTCTGACTTCGGAAGAGGGGCGAACACCCGTGAGAGAGGGCGAACACAAGGTTCGCCCCTACGGGGGCGGGATTGTAGGGCGCGAACCTTGTGTTCGCCCGTCCTGATCCGGGTCCGCCCTCTCTCACGGGTGTTCGGCACGGCCCGTGTCAGACGCAGTTGAGCCACTACCGTATTTCGGGGCCAGAGGCTTCTTCTCCTTATATTTCGCCCGACGCCTCTCACTCCACGACGCCCACCAGCAGGCACACGTCGTCCCGCAGGCCGTCCTGGGCATAGGCGTCCACGCCCGCGATCAGGCGCGAGACCACGCCCTGCGCGCCCCCTCGCCCGTGCGGCTCCCGCAGGAGGGCGGCCACCCCGTCGCCGCCGAGCAGGGCCGTCCGCGACGGACCCGCTTCGGTCAGCCCGTCCGTGAACAGCGCCAGCACGTCACCGACTTCCAAAAAGACCTCTTGCTCCTCGAACGCGGCTTCCGCGAAGCCCCCTAAAACGGGGCCGGTCGGCGGCAGGCTCTCGACCTCGCCGGTGTTGATGCGGCGGATCAGGCCCGCGTCCTGGCCGCAGTTGACGTAGCTCAAGAGCCGCGTGTGGGCGTCGAATCGGCCTACGAACAGCGTGGCGAAGCCCGTCAGCAGGTCGTTCAGGGCCAGCGTGCGGCTCAGGATCGCCACCGGGCCGGCCAGATCCTGCCCGTTGTACAGCGCGAAGCGGAGCATGTTCCTGACCGAAGACACCTGGCTGGCCGCCGCCAGGCCCTTGCCGCTCACGTCGGCCACGACCAGGAACGTGACGCCCTTGTCGGCGGCGAACACATCATAAAAGTCCCCACCCACCCCCGCCTCTTCCAGGGCAGGGCGGTAGTAATCGGCCAGGTCCAGGCCGGGCACCGACTGGGGAACGGCAGGCTGGAGCGCCTGCTGGAGCTGCTCGGCGATCCGGTGCTCGCGCTCCACCAGCCGCGCCCGCTCCAGGTCGAGCGCCCGGCGCTCACTGCTGTCGGAGAACGTGACCACCGCCCCCCGGATCGCCTGCCCCCCACCCTCCCCACGCCCCTCAAAGATCGGCGCGGCGCTGTAGGACACGGGAAGCGCGGTGCCGTCCGCCCGCCAGAACGACTCGCCCTCCACGCGGGCCGGCTCGCCGGTGCGGATGGCGCGAAAGATCGGGCACTCGCTTTCGGGATAACGTGTGCCGTCCAGCCGGGCGTGGTGAATCAGCGCGTGGCCGTTTCGCCCGATCATCTGCCCCGGCGTGAACCCGAGCATCGACGCCGCCGAACGGTTGACGAACGTGAAGCGGCCCTGAGTGTCGATGCCGTAGATGCCCTCGCCGGTCGAATCCAGCAGCAGGCGGTTGGCATCGGCCAGGCTGGCCTGCGCGGCCTCCAGCGCCTTGCGCTCGCTGATGTCGCGCAGATAGGCGGTGAACCCGCCCGCCCCGCTCGGCCCCATCGGCGCGATGGCAAGCTCGACCGGGAATTCCTCGCCGCCCTTCCGCATCCCCATCAGCTCGACCCGCTGCCCTAAGACGGGGCCGACGCCGGTGGCGAGGTAGTGGGCGAACCCCGCCCGGTGCAGGGGGCGCAGGGCGGGCGGGATGATCGTCTCGGCGATGGGACGGCCCAGCGCCTCGGCCTGGGTGTAGCCGAACGTCTGGACGGCGGCGGGGTTGAACTCGGTGATGCGCCCGTTCCTGTCGATGGCGATGATGCAGTCCAGGGCGACTTCGAGCACGGCACTCTTGCGGGCCTCGCTCTCGCGCAGGGAGTCCGCCGTTTGGGCGGCCTGCCGGCGCGCGCGCCGCCGGGAGTCGAGCGCAAGGCCCGCCAAGACGGACAGGGCCACGCCGGCGACCAGGGGGACCGCCCTCACGCGAGGCGCGCGATTGGCCGTAGGCTCCGGGTCGTCTGCTGCGGGTGGCGGGAGTGTCGTCAAGAGAAAGTCTTAGCTCCTTGATGTCACGCGGCGGGCGCCGGGGCTGTGGAAAACCCAGACAGAGAGGTGCCCTGTTGGGTCTTGGCCTCCATTATACCTGCTCGCGCCGAGAGACGCTCGTCGAGATTTTTCGCGCCCGCTGGGAACCCTCCCCGCCCGCGCGGGGTTGCACCGGCATGACCGAGACGCGCGACGCACCCGACCTCGCCGACCTGCTGCGCCGCCGCTATGGCCCGGACGCGCCCGGCGTGGATACCGAAGTGCTCCCCGGACGCCCGGTGCTCCAGACGCTTCTTGCCCACAAGTCGGTGCGCGCCTACACCCCCGGCCCGCTCCCGCCGGGGACGCTGGAGATGTTGGCGGCGGCAGCCCAGAGCGCCGCGTCATCGTCGAATCTACAGACGTGGAGTGTCGTCGCCCTGGAAGACCCCGCGCGCAAGACTGAGGCCGCCCGGCTCTGCGGCGACCAGGACTTCATCCGCCAAGCCTCCCTGTTTCTGGTCTTCTGCGCGGACCTCGCCCGGCTCACAGCGGCCTCCGCCCGCCAAGGCCTGCCCGGCATGGGCCTGACCTACTTAGAGATGTTCATCACATCCGTGGTTGACGCCTCACTCGCCGCGCAGAACGCCGCCGCCGCCGAGGGCCTGGGTCTGGGCATCTGCTACGTCGGCGCGGCCCGCAACCACCCGCGCGAGCTGGCGCGGCTCTTAGGGCTGCCCCCCCGCGTCTTCGCCCTATTCGGCCTGTCCGTCGGGCATCCCGCCCCCGGCGACACGTCCACGGTCAAGCCGCGCCCGCCCCAGCCCGGCCTACTGCACCGCGAGGTCTACGACGCCCAGACGCGCGACGAGGCCGTGGCCGCCTACGACGAGACCATGGCCCGGTTCTACGCCGAGCAGAAGATGTCCGCGCGCGGCCCGTGGTCCCGCCACTCCGCCGAGCGCGTCGCCGATGCAAAATCCTTGTCCGGGCGCGACGTGCTACGCGAGATTTTACAGGAGTTCGGGTTCGAGATGAAGTGAGCCATTGCCATGATCCGTTTTCGCATCAGCAATTCTTACACTCTCTTGTGTACATCGTTGCTTCTGACCAGCATGGTCCCCGGACGGTCCACTCCGCGCCTTGCCAACACCACCGCCCGGCCGGACGCGGATAGCCCCCAAGCGGCCCGCCTGCTGGCGCTGATGGGGCCGTCGGCGCGGGATTATGACAACGATTTTGAGGCCCGAATCGACCTTCTGAGCGGTCTGGCTCAGGTCTGTGGCGGGCCGGGCAGAGTCGCCCCCACGCTCATCAGCCTCCTCGGTAGCCGTGAGCCGGAGACCAGACGCGCCGCCGCAGTCGCCTTGCGGTGCTGCGACACACGGCAGGTCGGGTTCCGCCGGCAGGCCATCCCTGCACTCGCGGCCCGCGTGGATGACCCGGTGACAGCCGTGCGCCTCGCGGCGGCCCGGACTTTGGAGGTTCTGCCTTACGACTCCGCCGAAGCCCCTTGGCAGAAGGCACTGCCCCCCCTCGGTCGCGCGCTGGCGTCCTCCGATGCCGATTTGCGCCGGACAGCCGCGCGGACGTTGGCGTTCGTTCCGGCGGATGTTTCCTCCATCACCCCCCTTCTACGGGTCGCACTGCACAGCGGGGATGACGTCGCCTGCTCCTACGCCGTGACGGCCCTCTACCACGCGGCATGGTCGAACCCCTCTCAGACTTTGGACGGCTTCCTGCCCGACCTGGATTCGCCCGACATCGGGCGGCGACGTTTAGCGGCGGCGGATGTAGACCGAGCGGCCTATGCGCTTTGGAACGGCACCCGTCAGCCAGGATTCGAGCCGATCCTGAACGCAAACGGTTATCAAGACAACGTTGCCACCTCGCGCCTCATGTCCTGGTGTCTGGACGTTGACAGAGGCGTTCCGCCTTCCCAGGAAGCGGCCCTGGCCGCACGGCGGCTCGCGGCCGCAGACGCGGCCAAGCCCCGCCTTTTGGCGGCGTTGGTCCGGGCGACATCGGACCCGGATCACGCCGTCCGCACCGGCGCGGCATCCGGCCTGGAAAAGATCGGAAAATGGACAGATGGGATGCTGAGTCGCGGCTTTCGGCCCAATCCCGGCGTGGAGTCCGGGCCGGAGGTGGAGGAGGCTTTAGCACAGGCGACAGCCTCCCTCCAGGCAACCGAGCCTGTCCTATCGAAGCGCCTCCGAGACTTGAACGAACGCATACACACACCACATGACACGGCTTAGGAGAAGACACGCATGACCTTACAAACGCGGCGGGAGTTCGTCGGGAAGACGATCCAGACGACGCTGGCGGCGGGGTTTGCCTTGGCCGTGCAGCCGGTGACGGCCCAGGCGATCCACACGGACACGCACGGCTTGGAGGCGGGGGAGATTCAGATTCCGACGACCGACAGGCACATCCCCGGTTATCATGCCCGGCCCATCTCGGGCGGGAAGCACCCCGTCGTGCTGGTCGTGCAGGAGATCTTCGGCGTCCACGAGCACATCAAGGACGTCTGCCGCCGGTTCGCCAAGCACGGCTACCTCGCCGTCGCCCCCGCGCTGTACGCGCGCGAGGGGGACGTCTCGCAGATGGCCGACATCGGCGAGATCATGAGCAAGGTCGTCTCCAAAGTCCCCGACGCGCAGGTGATGACCGATCTCGACGCCGCCGCGCGCTGGGCGGAGCAGTCCGGGCATGGGGATGTGGGCAGGCTCGGCATCACGGGTTTCTGCTGGGGCGGGCGCATCGTCTGGCTCTACGCCGCGCACAACCCCGGCCTCAAGGCCGGCGTCGCCTGGTACGGGCGGCTCGTCGGCCAGCCCGATCCGCTGCACCCGCACAACCCCGTGGACATCGCCGGCAACCTCAAAGCGCCCGTCTTGGGGCTGTACGGCGGGCAGGACGGGAGCATCACCCCGGATAGCATCGAGGCCATGCGCGCCGCCCTGCACGTCGCGCACAAACCCGCCGAGATTGTCGTCTACCCCGACGCCGGCCACGGCTTCCACGCCGACTACCGGCCCTCCTACAACGCCAAAGACGCCGTCGACGGCGACCATAAGATGTACGCCTGGCTCCGAAGCCACGGCGTCTAACCCCCCAGCACCTTAGAGGAGACGGAAAACAATGGCAACACGCAGCGCAGACGCCCAATGGTCGGGCGGTCTCAAAGACGGCAAGGGCACGATGAAGCTCGGCAGCGGGGCCTTCGAGGGTCCGTTCTCGTTCAAGTCCCGCATGGAAGAGGGCATGGGTACGAACCCCGAGGAGCTGATCGGGGCCGCCCACGCCGGCTGCTTCTCGATGCAGCTCTCGGCCATGCTGGAGCACGCCGGCTTCCCGCCCTCCCGCGTCCACACCGCGGCCAAGGTCCACCTGAACCCCGATGGCGGCGGCTTCTCGATCACCAAGATCGAGCTGACGACCGAGGGCACCGTCCCCGGCATCGACGACGCCAAGTTCCAGGAGCTGGCGGCGGGCGCGAAGGCGGGCTGCCCCGTCTCCAAGGCCCTGGCCGGGACCGAGATCACGCTGAACGCCAAACTGGTCTAGTTTGAGCGCGCAAGGAAGTCCTGGTCTTAGTGGCCGGGGCTTTTTTTGGCCGGGTTGGAACTCCGGCGGCCCAAGCCCTGTTACGGAGACAGGCACGCTAAAATGTATAGCGGCATAGCGAATAACTCGCCTAGAGGAGATTTCCCATGACACAGATCCTACACGTCGATTCCAGCGCACGCGGCGCGTCCTCGCACTCGCGCACCATGAGCGCCGAGCTGGTCGGGGCGCTGAAATCGGCCCATCCTGATGCCACGGTCGCCTACCGCGACCTGCACCAGATGAACATCCCCTTCGTGACCGAGACGGAGATATTCGCCTTCTATACCGCCCCCGACCAGCGCACCCCCGACCAGAAGGCCGCGATCCAGATCTCCGACACCCTGGTCGACGAGCTGCTGGCCTCCGACGTGCTGGTCTTCGGCGTCCCCATGTACAACTTCAGCGTCCCCGCCGCCTTCAAGGCCTACATCGACCAGGTTTGCCGCGTCGGGCGCACGTTCACGCCCTCCTACGAGGGCCTGGTGAAGGGCAAAAAGGCGTTCGTCGTGACCGCCCGCGGCGGCGGCGGCTACGGGTCGGGCGAGCAGCGCGAGCAGGCGAACTTTGAGGACCCATACATCAAGACAGTCCTGGGCTTCATCGGCATCACCGATGTCACGTTCCTGCATGTCAACAACACGGCGGGCGGCGACGAGATCGTCCAGGCGTCGCTCACCGGGGTGCGCGACCAGATCAAGTCCGCCGCCGCGGCGGTCTAGCACCGGCACAAACCAGACGCGGAAAAGCCCCGGCCATCACTGGCCGGGGCTTTCTTTGCTTCGTCTGCGACTAGTGCTTCTTGGTCATGTGGTGCATCGCGCCCGCAGCGGCGACGCCCGTGAGCATCGGGTGGCGGGCCATCATGCCGTGGCCGCCGTGCATGGCGGACTTCTTCGCCATGTGGTGCGCCATCAGGCCGGCCCCGGCGGTCGCCAGGTGCGGGTGCTTCTTCAGGGGGTTGGCCTGGACGGACAGCGTCGAGGAAAGCAGGACGAGGGCCGCGGGCAGGGCCAGCGCGGCGGTGCGGTTGAAGGTCATGGTGTGGGTTCCTTGTGTTCGGCAGGACGGCCTGCGGTATGTGCTGGGACTGGAAGCGTTCGAGGGCCGCGTAAAGTTCCCAGCCCAAAACGAGACACCCCGGCTCAGGAACAGGGTGCCTTGGTGGGACAGGCGGGGGCGGCGCGCAGGACAGCGTCCAGCAGGCCAGGGAAGCGGGCGTCCAGGTCGTCCCGGCGCAGCGTGTTGACCGACTGGGTGCCTTCGGCGCGCGTCAGGACCACGCCGGTCTCGCGCAGCACCTTGAAGTGGTGCGCGAGCGTGGACTTGGGGATGGATGCGAGGCCGCCCGCGGCGCAGGGCTGCTCGCCGCGCTCGGCCAGGGCGGTGACGATCCACAGGCGGGTCGGGTCGCTCAGGGCGTACAGCACGTCGGCCAGCACGAGTTCGTCACGTTCCGGTAAAAAAAAATGTCTCACGCTTGACATCATACCCGATGAGCTGTCATACTCCTGTTGTTCTAAGAATTTAGAACAATAGCACAAAGGAGATCAACCATGACAGACTTAACAGGGAAAGTGGCGGTTGTGACCGGCGCCTCCAAAGGCATCGGGGCCGCAATCGCAAAGCATCTTGCGGCGGCGGGCGCATCGGTCGTTGTCAACTACGCTTCCAGCAAAGCGGGCGCGGACGCGGTCGTCGCGGAGATCGTGCAGGCGGGCGGGAAGGCCATCGCCGCCGGCGGCAGCGTCGCCGTGGAAAGCGAAGTCGCCGCGCTGTTCGTGCAGGCCAAAGATACCTACGGCAAAGTAGACATTTTGGTCAACAATGCCGGCGTGATTGCGATTGTGCCGCTGGAGAACATCACTCCCGAAGAATACAAGCGTCAGTTCGACATCAATGTCCTCGGCGTTTTCCTGGCAACAAAGGCGGCCCTGCCGCTTTTCCCGGAGACCGGCGGCAGCGTGATCAATATCAGCTCCGTCGTCAGCCGGATGGCACCGCCGGCCAACGCGGTTTATTCCGCGACGAAAGGTGCCGTAGACACGATCACGAAATCGCTGGCGAAAGAGCTGGGGCCGCGCCAGATCCGCGTGAACGCAATCAACCCCGGCCTCATCATTACAGAGGGCGTGAAAGCTATGGGGATTCTCGGCGGTGACATTGAAGCGCAGGTCCTCGCCGGAACCCCGCTTGGCCGCCTGGGTCAGCCCGACGACGTTGCGCTGCCGGTCGTGTTTCTGGCCTCAGACGCCGCCCGCTGGATCACCGGGGAAACGATTTTCGTTTCCGGCGGCGCGGCGATTTAACACCAGATTGGCACTAAGAAAGCCCCGGCCATCTGGCCGGGGCTTTTCTGCGTCTGCCTAATCCTTGACGAAGGGCAGCAGGGCGATCTCGCGGGCGCGCTTGATGGCGATGGCGATCATGCGCTGCTCCTTGGCGGTCGCGCCGGACCGGCGGCGGGGCGTGATCTTACCCCGGTCGTCGGTGAAGGTCCGCAGCAGGGTGACGTTCTTGTAGTCCACCGTCTTGATCTTGTTGATGGTCAGCGTGCTGACCTTGCGGCGCTTGAACCGGCGGTTCTTGTTGGCACCGGGGCCGCCCGGACCACCGGGACGTGCGCCGCGTGGGCCGCCGCTGGGGGGACCGTAAGCCATGGGGAAATCCTCTCGTTGATTCTCACCGCCCGGCCACGGTGAGGTGTGATGGGGGCGGTGCGACTTGCGGGCGTGTAATGGGTACTCAGCGCCCCTCCACATGCGCGGCGGGCGGCTGGCCTGCCAGTGTAGCACACCGGGGGGCGGGAAGTCAACGGCAGAGATACCGCGAGGGGCCGGGGCGGCTGACAAAACGGCGCGTTGTCTGGTACAATAGCGTCCGCAATTCCGCCCGCCCCCGGAGGACGATCCCCCTTATGCCGCTGACCGCGCCTTATATCGAGACACAGCAGGTGGTGACGGGCTTTCTGTACCAGCTCCACATCGCCGAAGAGAACAGCGGGGCGGGCATCACCCGCCTGGACATCGGCCCCTATTTTTTCGGCGGGACGGCGGGGCGAGTCCCCTACCCCGAGGCCGTCACCAACGAGATGACGCCGCCCGGCTGGCAGGCGATCCACTGGCACACCGATGAGGCCGGCGCGAGCTGGCTGCGCTGGGAGGGGGGTCGCCTGGACGCCGAGGACGGCGAGCTGATCTTCCAGATGACCTCGAACTACCCGCCCGGCCGCGGCGACGCCGCCCTGTACGTCGGACGTGGTCGGCGCGGCTCGGACCGCTTCGCCGTCGCCGCCCCTGACTACTCGCAGCACCCTCCGGTCGTCAACGCCCGCCACGACGTCAAGGGCCAGGTGGCCTTCGCCAGGAGCACCGGCTGCGCCCCGCTGCTCCTGCTGGGCGTCGTCGGCGTCGGCACGCTGGTGCGGCACTGGCTGACGTAGGAACCGCCATGACCTCTCTTATCGACACCCTTCGCTGGGACAAAGCCGACGACGGCCTGCTCCCCGCCGTGGTCCAGGACGCCGACACGCGCGACGTCCTGATGCTCGGGTTTATGAACCGCGCTGCCCTGGAGAAGACGCTGGCCGAGGGCAAGGTCACGTTCTGGACCCGCTCACGCCGGAAGCTGTGGACCAAGGGCGAGACCAGCGGCAACACCCTGAACTTCGTGTCGGTGCGCGTCAACTGCAACGACGACTCGCTGCTGATCCTGGCCCGCCCGGTCGGCGCGACCTGCCACACGGGCCACCCGACCTGCTTCTACCGTGAGGCGGCCTCGGAGGAAGACGAGTGGCGGACGATCACCGAGCGGCAGTTCGACCCGGAACAAGTCTACGCCCCGCGCGCGTAGTTGATGGGGCACAGTCCCCGGATTGAAATCCGGGGCTTTAACAGGGTGATTGTCCACCTTCGTGACATAGGACCCGTACACGGTCGCTTCTTCTGTCCGCGCCCCTCCGGGTCTGCCATTGCAGGGCGGACATTCGCATTTCTAAAGCCCCGGATTTCAATCCGGGGGCATCAGGCAAGAAACCCCCACCTATGAACCCATCCGCCCGCTTCACCCGCGCCGCCCTGGCCGCCCTGCTCCTGGGGGCCGGGGCCGCCGCGCCGTCCGCGCGGGCCGTCCCGCCCGTGCCCGTCCGCCACCCCGCCCCCGGCCAGCGCCTCCAGTGGGACTCGAAGAAGTTCATGCACGTCAGCGAGCTGCGGCCCGGCATGCGCGGCTACGCCCTGACCGTCTTCAAGGGCACCAAGATCGAGCGCTTCGGCATCGAGATACTGGGCGTCGTCGCCAAGTTCAACGAGGGCAAAGACTATATTCTGTTTCGGGCGCTGGACGGGCCGCCGGTCACGCGCGCTCTGGGCATCGCGCACGGCATGAGCGGCAGCCCGATCTATATTAACGGGCGGCTCGTCGGGGCCATCTCCATGGGCATCCCCGGCACCCAATTCGCTCGTGACCCCATCGCCCTGGCGACGCCGATTGAAGATATGTTCGACTCGTGGAGCACGGACCTGCCCAAAAAGCCGTCCGGCATGAGCGCCGCGCCGCCCTCCCAGACGGGCCTGAGCGCGGACTCAGCGGCCCAGGGCTACTCACAGTTCCAGCCTCTCGACCTGCCGATCGTCGCCAGCGGCCTGAGCGCGCGCTCCATCGCCCGGCTCAACACCCGGCTTAACGGGAGCCTCGCCCCTTACCACTTCTCGGTCCTGGCGGGCGGCGGCGCGGGCGGGGCGGACATCAACACCAACCCGCTGGCGCGGGGCGCGTCCCTGGTCCCCGGCTCCGCCGTCGGCGTCTCGCTGGTGCAGGGTGACGTGGACCTGACGGCGACCGGCACGGTGACCTACCGCGACGGCAACCGGCTGCTGCTGTTCGGACACCCGTTCACCAGCCTCGGCCCCATCGACGCCGCCCTGACCACGGCCTACGTCGTCAGCATCTTCCCCTCGTATCAGGACTCGATCAAGATCGGCTCGCCGATCAAGACCGTCGGGCGCATCTTCCAGGACCGGCCCTTCGCGGTCGGCGGCGTCATCGGGACGCTGCCCCAGATGGTGCCCATGACCGTGTCGGTCAACGACGAGTCCATCAAAAGGCGCAAGGATTTTCACGTCCGCATCATCAACCACCCCCTGCTCACCGGGCAGTTCATTACCCAGGTCGCCGACGCCGCCATCGCCCAGGTCCACGGTCAGCCCGGCGACTCGGTCGCCCAGGTCTCGATGGACGTGGACGTTGAAGAAATTGGGCACGTTCGGCGCACCAACGTCTTTTACGACGCCTTGAGCATCGACCAGACCGCCATCGGCGACCTGGACAACCTCATGGGGCTGCTGTCGTCCAACCCGTTCTACCCCCTGGCCGTCAAGAGCGTCAAGATGACAGTCACGATCCAGAACCGGCACGACACGGCTGAGATCGACCACCTCTTCGTCAAGCAGTCCCACTTCGCGCCCGGCGACACCGTGGATGTCGGCGTCGTGCTGAAGCCCTACAAGCGGCCGCTGTACACCCGCATGGTCTCGGTCAAGATTCCCTTGAACACGCCCGACGGCAGCCTTCCGCTTTCGGTCGCAGGCGGCGGCTCGGGGGGCGGCGTCGTGAGCCTGCTGGGCGGACTGATCCAAGTCCGCTCGTCCGAGCCGACGGGCACGGCGGCGAACGTCGCGCAATTGGTCAAGAACTTTACGGAGAAGCCGCGCAACAACGAGCTGGTTGCCCGCCTCTTGCTGCCGACTTCGGCGGTCACGATCCAGGGCGAGAAGCTGTCCGGCCTGCCGCCCACGCTGGCCTCGGTCATGCAGTCCACGCGCACCACGGGCGTCAAGACCACGCGCGACGAGGTCAAGGTCACGCAGCCGGTCCCCTACATCGTATCCGGCAGCCAGACCCTGAGCATCATGGTCCGCCGCAAGAGCCAGTCCGAGTCGCCCCGCCCCGCCCCGGCCGCCGATCCTCCCGCCACGGCTGCCGGCGCGGCCTCCCCGGCATCGGACGGTGACGCCCCGACGACCGCGCTCTCTCAGGACGGCACGGAGGGCGGCGACGCGGCCATGATGCTCCTGCCGACCGAGTTCGACGCCCTCGCGTCCGGCGCGCAAGCGCCCGCCGCAGCAAGGATGACTTCGACCTCCGTGACCGTCTCGGCGATCACAGTCACGCCGTCCGCGCCCACGGTCACTCCCATTGCGCCCCCGACAGCGCCCGCGGACACGGTCGCCGACGCGACGCCCGCCGACGACACTGCCAGCACCGCCGTCGTCAAGCCCGTGGGCCGCCTGCCGTCCGTCTGGCGACAGAACACCCAGGCCGACTTCACGGCGGGGACGCTGAAGAACGTCGCCGTGACCAGCCTGGGCGACGTCCGCCTGTCGCCGTCTTTGCAAAAGGTCGCTGACACGACCGAAAACTACGTCTGGGCCATGCAGCCCGACGGCAAGGGGAACGTGTACCTTGCCACCGGCGACGGCGGCATGATCTACAAGATGGACGCGGCGGGCAAGCCCACCCCGTTCTTCAAGACCGGCGAGCTGGAAGTGACCTCATTCGTGCTGGATGCAGACGGCAACCTCTATGCTGGCACTGCGCCACATGGAATTGTCTTTCGTGTTGCGCCGAACGGCAAAGGGAACAAAGTCTACACTGTACAGGAAAAGTACGTTACGGCTCTGGCTTATGACAAAACCAGCGATCAGCTTTATATCGCAACCGGGGGAGGCACGGGACGTGTCTACGTCTTGCATGGTCAGCATGTTCAGAAACTGGAGGTTGAAGGCGACCCCGGCCCGTATGAAGGTGGGCCGCGACGGGTCAAAGTTTCCGGCGAAATCAATCTGATTGCGGAGGCGAAGTGGCTCGCCTTGCACCCTGGCGGCGTTTACCCAAACCAGCCTTTGTTCACCTCGCCCGAGGCCAACATCCTCGCGCTCGCCACCGACAAAGACGGCAACGTCTATGCAGGGTCGGGGCCGGACGGGATCGTCTACAAGATCACGCCGGACGGGCAGAGCCGCGTTTTCTATGACGCGCCTGAGCCGAACATATCCGCGCTGGCCGTGGGCGCGGACGGCAGCGTCTATGCCGGGACGACGCCGACCGGGACGGTGTATAAAATCAGCCCCGACGGGACCGCCAAGCGGCTGCTCGGGCGGGCCGCGCCGGGCGTCCTGAGCCTCAAACTAGACGCCGACGGTGCCGTCTACGCCGTCAACGGCGGCACAGTCACCAAGATCAACCCGGACGAGACTACGCAGTCGTTCTCCACGGTGACGGGCGACGAGCAGTTCCTGAGCCTCGCCCTGGACCCCGCAACCAGCGCGGTGTACGCCGGGACGGGCAGCGTCGGCAGCGTCTACAAGATCGGGGCCGACGCCGCGCCGGGGGGCGGCCTGCAAGGCCTGTTCCAGAGCACCATCCATGATGCCGGGCTGCGCGCCCAGTGGGGGACGCTGGCCTGGACGGCGGACACGCCTGCCGGCTCGTCACTCGGCCTCCAGACACGGTCGGGCGACGTGGAGCGGCCCGACGAGACGTGGAGCGCCTGGTCCACCCCCTTGACCAATCCCGCAGGCCAGACGGTCCGGTCGCCGCCCGCGCGCTTTATCCAGTACCAGGCCGCGTTCAGCGGGGCCGGTTCAGTGCCCAAGCTGCGCGGCGTCTCGCTCTACTACCTACCCCGCAACCGGCCCCCGGCCGTGAGCGTGTCCAAGCCCGCCGGAGGAGACGCCGTTTCTCATGCCGCTCTGCTCCAGTGGACGGGCAGCGATCCCGACAAGGACACGCTGGCCTACGATGTCGCGTACTCGTCCGACGGCGGCGCGACCTGGACGCCGATCAAGAAGCGCGCCACGCCGGCCAAGCCCAAAGACGCCTCGGCTCGCGCCGCCGAGTCGAAGGCGAGCCTGGACAAGTTGAAGAACATCCCGCCTGCCATCCGTGCCCGGATTGCGGCCCAGCTCAAATCGGACGCCGCAGACACCGAGGTCGCCGGGGACACGGCCAAGAACAACACCACCCAGGGCGCGACGGGCCTGAAGGAAACGTCCTTCTCCTGGGACACGACCGAGGTGCCCGACGGCACCTACCAGATCCGCGTCGTCGCCAGCGACCGGCCCAGCAACCCCGACGGGTCGCTGACCGCCAAGGCTGTCTCGGCCCCGTTCCTGATCGCCAACGCCAAGCCGACGCTGACGCTGGGAGTGCCGGCTGTTTCGCCCGCCGCCCCCGACGGCACCTACACGGTCACGCTCACGGGCACGGCGGCCACGGGCCTGGCCTTCGTCAAGGCCGTCCAGGGCAAGGCCGACAGCGGCGACTTCGTGGCCGCGGCGGCGACCGACGGCCTGTTCGACTCGCCCTCCGAGGCCTTCACGCTGACGCTCCCCGGCCTCGCCGCCGGCAGCCACAAGATCACCGTGGAGACGGTGGACCAGGCCGGCAATTCGGCCACGCAGACGGTCACGGTGAACGTGCCGTAGCCCGACACCCGGCGCTTTCCGTACATGACAACATAACAAAAATCAGGGCCGCGGCGTATGCCGCGGCCCTTTGCTCGTCGTAACGCAGGCGCTTATTTGGCCCTGTGCTGCTTCAGCAGGTCGGCGATGCCGCTGTTGTTGTAGTTGCGCGCCATGCTCAGCACCGACTGGCCGTAGCGGCTCTTGTAGTTAACGTCGGCCCCCTTGTCGAGCAGGAGCGTCACCATCTCTTTGTCGTCGGATTGGACCGCCAGCATCAGCGGGCTTTGCTCGCTGTTCTCGGACACGCGGTTGACATCGGCCCCCTTGGCGATCAGCAGCGTGACCAGGGCGACGCTCCGGCTCTGGATCGCCTGGCCCAAGAGGCTGTTCCCATACCGGGGGGACGAGGCATTTGGGTCCGCCCCGGCGTTCAAGAGGAGGGTGGCGATGTCCGCGCTGCCGCTGCCCACCGCCAGGGCCAGCGGCGTCGAGCCGGAGTTGTTGGGCTGGTCCGGGGCGGCCTTGCGCGTCAGCAGCAGGCGCGTCAGGCCGGGGGATTTCGCGTGGACGGCCAGGTGCAGCGGCGTCTCGTCGAAAACGTCTTCCGAATTGATGTTCGCCCCGGCATCAAGCAGCAGCCTGACCAACGGGCTGTTCTCAGGGAACCAGCAGGCATAGTGGAGCGGCGACTCGCCCGCCGCGTCCCGTGTGCTGGTTTCCAGGCCGCTGTAGAGCAGCAGGCGTGTCGTGCCTGGCGCGTCCCACAGGGCGGCGACATGGAGCGCCGTCGCCCCGTTCGGCGCGCGCAGGTCTTTGAGGTCCGGCAGCGCCTTGACAAATCGGGCCAGCGCGGTGGTGTTATCGGTGGCGGCGGCGTTGAACGCCGCCGTCAGCGTGTCCAGGGCGGCGTGGTGCTGGAGCAAAATGGCCTGGTTGATTTTGTCCCGGTTGACGAGGGCGAACAGCAGCGGCGTCATGCCCGACTGGTCGCGCGCGTTGATCTGCGCGCCGCGGTCTAAGAGCTGCGGCACGAGCAGCGGGTTCCCACGGGTTTTATCTTGGCGCTGGCCGCGCCCGAACGACCCGAAGCGGCTCTGGACGGCGTCGGGCGGCTGCAAGGCGGTCAGGCGCATGGCGAGGTGGATGGGCATGTCGCCCCGGTTGTTCCGCAGGTTGACGTTCGCCCCGGCGTTCAGCAGCGCGTCGATCATGTCCTGGTTCTGGCGGCTGATCGCGAGGTGCAGCGGCGTGTCGCCCGTCCGGGTGCGGGCGTTCACGTCGGCGCTGCGGCTGAGCAGGAGCTTCACCGTGCCCAGGTCGCCGCCCTCGACCGCCAGGTGCAGCGCGTTCTTCCCCTCCGCGTTGAGCGCCTTCGGGTCGGCCCCCTTGTCGAGCAGCAGGAGCGCCATGCCCCCGACATCGGAGCCGCGCGCCAGGAGCGCTTGCAGCGGGGTCGTCCCGGAGCGGTCCGCCTTGTTGACGTCCGCACCGCCGCCGAGCAACAGCTCGACGAGCTGCTTGCCGGCGTTGTCATAGCCGTAGTAGTTGCGGAGGGCCATCACCAGCGGCGGGGTGCCGTCGGACAGCGGCGTCTTCGCCAATGCCGGGTCCGCTTGCAGCAGACTGGTGGCTTTCGCCTGGTCCCGGTTGTTGAGCGCCTGCGAGAACTGTTCGGCGACGGAGGTGGGTTGGGGCTTGGCAGGCGCGGGGGGACCAGGCACCGGAGCCGGAGCGGGGCGCACGAGAGGAGCAGGCTTTGTCGGCGGGATAGGGGCGGGCATCTGTGCCTGAGCGGGGCAGAGCAGGGCCGCCGTGAGCAGGGCCGCCGCTGGGCCACCGAGACGGGATGCATGATTTCGAGGCATGGGACATATTCTCCTGTGCAAGACCGCACCCGGCGTACCTGCGGCAGCGTCACGCGCATGCCGCCCCATTCGCCACCAGCCGGGCTTTCTCCTGCGCCCGCGTTGCGGACGGGAAGGCGATCTTTTTTCTAAAGAACAGCCCGGCACCGACCGATTAATCCAATCGTAGGCCGACAGAGATGTAGGGTTATGAACGCGCACAAACTCAAAAAAATGCCGGTCCGCACACGGGTTCTGCTGCTTCTGGTCTCCCTCACGCTGGCGTTCATCGGCGTCGCCTGCGGCCTGCTCGCCCTTGACCGGCACGAGTCAGGGGTGTTATCCCGGCATACCCAGGGCGAGCGGGCCGTGTTCTACGACCGCCTGCTGACCCTGCGCGCGAACCCGCTGAAGACGATGGCCTTCGACAGCAGCTACTGGGACGAGATGGTTACGTTCGTCCACACCCATAACACCGTCTGGGGGAAGCAGAACATCGACACGGCCCGCGTAACGTTCGACGCGGACGGGTGCTGGGTCTTCGGCCCGAACATGAATGCCATCTACGGCAGCGTCAGCAGCGATGCCCATCATCTCAAAACGCTGCCGCTTCCCCGAGGCGCGATCCGGCGCATCTTGCGGCAGGGGCCGTACTCGCATTTCTTCCTTCAAACGCCGGATGGCCTTCTGGAGCTGCGCTCGGCATCCATCCACGGTTCCAATGATGTCGCACACGTCGGCCCGGCCAGAGGATACTTCATGGTTGGCCGGCTCTGGGACCGCGATTATCTCGGTGAGCTGTCCGGGCTGACCAGCGCGCACGCGGAAATGCTCGGCCCCCCGCGCCGGGGCGAGGCCGCCCAAGGCGTGACGGGGGGCGACAGCCGGATGCGCTTCCTCCAGGCTTGCCCCGGCTGGGACGGTGCGCCGCTCGCCCGCCTGGAACTGGTCAGCGACGACCCCGCAGCGGCCTTGCTCCAGCGGTCCGCCGTGCGGGAGATGACCCTTCTGGGCACCTTCTCCGTGCTGCTCCTGGCAGTGGTATCGATCTGTCTTTTGCGCTGGGTCAGCCTGCCGCTGGGGCGGCTGTCACGCGCCCTGACGGCGGAGAGCCAGGAGCCTCTGACTCAGTTGAAGGCCGACGGGGCCGAGTTCGGGACGCTCGCGCGGCTGATGGGGGATTTCTTCACGCAGAGGGAGGCGCTGCAATCCGCCCGTGACGGCTTGGAGAGGCGGGTGGCGGAGCGGACCGAGGAGATTGCCGACGCCAACCAGAAACTCCAAGCGGCCTATGACGCCACCATCGAAGGGTGGAGCCGGGCGCTGGACCTGCGCGACCACGAGACCAGAGGCCACAGCCAGCGCGTCACCGACATCACGCTGCGCCTGGCCCGAACCCTGGGGATCGCTGACGATGAATTGCTGCACATCCGGCGCGGAGCGCTGCTGCACGACATCGGCAAGATGGGCATCCCCGACCGTATCCTCCTGAAGAGCGGCCCGCTCGACGACGACGAGTGGGACACCATGCGCCGACACCCCCTGTATGCGCTGGAGATGCTCCACCCCATCGTGTTCCTGCACCCCGCGCTGGATATCCCCTACTGCCATCACGAGCAGTGGGGCGGCGGGGGCTACCCACGGGGACTTCAGCAAGAAGACATCCCGCTCCCCGCGCGCATCTTCGCCGTCGTGGACGTCTGGGACGCCCTCCGCTCGGACCGCCCCTACCGCCGGGCGTGGCCCGAGGAGCGCGTCCTGGCACACATCTGTTCCTTGTCAGGAACCCACTTCGACCCCGAGATCGTCGGGGCGTTCCTCACCATGATGGAGTCACAGGCGCAGTACCCGCTCGCGGCCTGACTCGCCTCGGCCGGAGTTTTCACAGGCGATGCACAAAAAGAAGGGCCGCAGCTTACGCTGCGGCCCTTCTTTGTTTCTGCCGTCAGGGTCTAGTAGTCGTCGTCGTCATGGCCGCCACCGGAGGCGCTGCCCTTGCTCTTTTCCTTCTTCTCGACGATCAGGGAGTTGGTCGAGAGGATCATGCCCGCGATGGACGCGGCGTTCTGCAAGGCCGAGCGGGTGACCTTGACCGGGTCCACGATGCCCGCGGCGATCAGGTCCACGTACTCCTCGGTTAGCGCGTTCAGGCCGTGGCCCTGGGGCAGGGTCTTGACCTTCTGCACCACGACCGAGCCTTCCAGGCCCGCGTTCGCGGCGATCTGGCGCAGCGGCTCTTCCAGGGCGCGGCGGACGATGTTCAGGCCGACCCGCTCGTCGCCTTCGAGGTTCAGACTGTCCAGCGTCGGGATGATCGAGACCAGGGTCGCGCCGCCGCCGGCCACGATGCCCTCTTCCACGGCCGCACGGGTCGCCGAAAGGGCATCCTCGAAGCGGTGCTTCTTCTCTTTCAGCGCGGTCTCGGTGGCCGCGCCGACCTGGATGACGGCGACGCCGCCGGCGAGCTTGGCGAGCCGCTCTTGCAGCTTCTCTTTATCGTAAGAGGAGTCCGTGTTCTCGATCTGGCGGCGGATCTGCTCGATCCGGCCCTTCACGGCGTCGGTCTGGCCGCCGCCCTCAACGACCGTGGTGTCCTCTTTAGTGACGACGACCTTCTTGGCCGTGCCCATGTCGGACACGTCCACGCCGTCAAGCTTCAGGCCCAGGTCCTCGGTGATGAACTTGGCACCGGTCAGGACGCCGATGTCCTCCATCATGGCCTTGCGGCGGTCACCGAAGCCGGGGGCCTTGACGGCGACCACGTTCAGGATGCCGCGCAACTTGTTGACCACCAGGGTGGCAAGCGCCTCGCCGTCCACGTCCTCGGCGATGATCAGCAGGGGCCGGCGCGACTGCGAAATCTTCTCCAGCAGCGGGATCAAATCCTGGGCGCTGGAGATCTTCTTCTCGTGCAGCAGGATCAGCGGGTTCTCCAGCGTCGCTTCCTGGCGCTCGGGGTCGGTGACGAAGTAGGGCGAGATGAAGCCCTTGTCGAACTGCAAGCCCTCGACCACGTCCATGGTCGTGTCGGTGCCCTTGCTCTCCTCGACCGTGATGACGCCGTCCTTGCCGACCTTGTCCAGCGCCTCGGCGATCAGGTTGCCGATCTCAGGGTCGTTGCCCGAGATGGACGCGACCTGGGCGATGCTGGCCTTGTCGGTGACGTCGATCTTGCGGGTCTTCAGCTCCTCGACGGCCTTCTCGACGGCCAGCTCGATGCCGCGCCGCAGGGCGATGGGGTTGCCGCCAGCCGCGACATAGCGCAGGCCCTCGTTGACGATGGCCTGAGCCAGCACGGTCGCGGTGGTGGTCCCGTCGCCGGCCACGTCGTTTGTCTTGGAGGCCACTTCGCGGACCAATTGCGCGCCCATGTTCTCGTAGGGGTCATCCAGCTCGATCTCCTTGGCGACGGTGACGCCGTCCTTGGTGATGGTCGGGCTGCCCCACTTCTTGTCCAGGACGACGTTGCGGCCCTTCGGCCCCAGAGTCACCTTGACGGCGTTGGCAACGGCGTTGGCACCGCGCTCAAGCGCGCGGCGGGCTTCTTCATCGAAGAGCAGTGTTTTAGCTGCCATGTGTATTTGTTCTCCTTGATAACACGAGTAGTTGAAAATTACTATGCCTACGGCATTACTGCGTATCTGCTGGGTGAGGCGTCCTGCCGGACGGTGCTGAAGCCGTGTCCCGGTGTTAAAACACTGGGCTACCCAGAGGAAGCCCCTCCGGGGCTACCGAATCCTCAGTGCCGGAGGCACTTTCTCCGGGTAGCCCGGCCCTTCAGGGCCGGGCGAAGTTGCCTCGGCGCGGCGCGAACTAGCTCCGCACCGCGTAGATCTGGTCTTCGTCCAGAATCATATACTCCTGGCCCTCAAGCTTCAGCTCGGTGCCGCCGTACTTGGAGTAGATCACCTTGTCGCCCACCGACACGGCCAGGGTCGAGCGAGAGCCGTCTTCGAGGACGCGGCCCGGACCGGCGGCGATCACCTCGCCCTCCTGGGGCTTCTGCTGGGCCGAATCGGGCAGGAAGATGCCGCCGCTGGACTGGGTCTCGGCGTCGCTGGGCTTGACCAATACTTTGTCCGACAGGGGCCGGAAGTTGACTGCCATCTGTGTTGTCTCCTCTTCGTGACGGGTCTTCACGACCACTATTACAGCCGCTATTGGCACTCGCAGGCCGCGAGTGCTAAAACACGCCTATTGTACTGGCTCAGGCCACGAATGTCAAGCGCCGCCGCAACCGCCGTGTTCGGGCGTATCGGTGTATAATAGGTGGGTCGGAGGCCGTGCCTCCCGGAGAACCCCATGAGCTTCTGCGTCTACTGCCAGCGCGGCGTCGCGCCTGATGTCCAATACTGCCCGCAGTGCGGCGAAGACCTCGGCGAAATGGCCGCCGCGTCGCCGGTCTATGCCGACCCCGTGCCCCCGCCGCTCCTGCCCCCCTTGCAGTCGCTGCCGAAGCCAGCCCCGACGCTGTTCTCGCCGTGGCGCGTCCTGGTGCTCCTGTTCCTGCTGCTCGTGGTCCTCCCCGCCGTGCTGTACGACATGGGCGTGTTCTCGCCGCCCTCCCCCGCCCTACTGACGCCCGTGGAACCCTCGCGCCCCGTCGGCACTGCCCCGACCGTCGCCGCGCCGATGACCGCCCCCGCGCCCCCGGCGGACGCCCCGCCGATGGTGCTGACGCGCCCCGCCCCGCCGACCGCAACCGTCCCGCCGGGGACCATGCCCCTCCCGCCGCACCCTATCTACGCGCCCAATCCCTACGGTCCTAATGACCCCAGCTTCGGCCACCCGAATTTTGGCCCCCGCCGCCCCGTCATCATCTACCGCTACGGACCGCCCCCGCCCGACGCGGCCCCGGCCAACGGTCCCGGCCCCGCCGCGCCTCAAGCCCCGCCCTATTTCCCCCCGGCCCCGACCACGCCCGTCAGCGTGCCTCAACCGCCGACGCCCACCGCACCGACAACACAGCCGGGGGGCTGACACAACGATGAAACACTCTGCCGCCGACAGTGAGGACCCGGACGCTGCCTCTGAGCAGAGGTACGGCTTCTGTGCGACAGGCGCGCGCCGTCCTCACCGGAACGCATCCCTCTGAACGACGCCAACGTCCAGGATGTCCATGCCGCCTTCGGCAGCAAGTCTGTTGACCCCGTCCAGCTCGGCGAAAGTCTCGCCCAGGACGGCGCAAAAATCGGCACACGTCGATTTACTCTGAGCTATGGGGAGAGGTGCTACAGCCGGGCCTGTTCGAGCATCGGATGCTCTTCTCGGGGAGCGATCGGGGTGAGCGGTCCATCATCTTCGGCGCGTTCTCCCTCGCCCATGTGGACACAGTGCATCCCGAGTCGGCATGAGCCGGACCTCCCAGCGACATGCCGCGCCGCACGCCCGTCAGTTCAGGTACAATCGCCGTTCGGAGCCGTACCGATCCGCCCAAAGGAGCAGCCCGATGAAACCGACCTCTTTCCGCCTCATCTTCGCTCTGGCCGCAGCACTCGCGCTCGGCCCGGCCTGCCTCGCGCAGTCGCCGGACCCCATGACGCCTGCCCAGGCCGCACCCGCGCCTGACCAGACCGCGCCGGTCCCTGATCCCGGCCAGCCGGTACTTGATCCCGGCCAGCCGGCACCGATGCCGCCCGCCGCGCCCCCTGCACCCGTGCCCCCACCCGCCCTGCCGCCGGCTCCTATCCTGCCGCCGGTGCCTGCCGCGCCCGTTGACCCTTACGCCAACATCCTGGGGCCGGAGGTCAAAGTCTTGGGCTACGGCATCCGGCCGCCCAAAAATTACACCTACATGGCGCTGCCGATTGTCCCAGGCCGCAAGCGGCGCGACTTCGCCTGGCAGGGCGCGCTCCACCAAGACGGGTATGTGACGTCGCTCGTCGTCGGCGTCACGCGCCTGACCGCCGAACCCAATGCGGAGCGCGAGTTCATGGTCGGCTTCTTCAAGAGCCTGTCCCGGACCCTGACCGACGCCGCCATGTCGTCCACCCAGCCGGGCACTATCGGCGGGATGCCGGCCCTCCGCGCGACCTGGGCGGGCAAGCTGAGGACGACGCACTCGCGCCTGGTGGTTCAGGGGTTCATCTACGTCATTCAGGATGGCACCATCGGCGTCTCGGTGGCGGGCACCGACTCGGTGCCGTCGTTCGCGGCGACGTTCCCCGCCCTGAACGCCTCGGCGCTGTCCCTGCACAAGTGAGCCGATGCCAGTGACGCAAACAGGCCCCGCCAGGATGGGTTCCGGCGGGGCCTGTCACTCAGAGTGGTAGATCGCCGCCACCGTCACGAGGACCGCTTCTTCGTTCAGCGCGCGGAAGGCGGCGTTTCGCAGACTGTCGGCATACCCGGACACGGTGGCAGAGCTGTCACTCAGCGCAAGCGGCGCGTCCGCGTAGAGTAGCACGATGCGGTCCTGCACCGGGCGGCCCGCGCGGGAAAGGTAGCTGCCGGCCAGTCCCCGGTTCACAGTGCAGCCGCCGCACGTAGAGGTGAACTCTTCCTCCAGCGCCTCCAGCAGCTTCTGGTACGCCGCGATGGGGAGGTCGGGGACGTAGACCTCAGAGACTGTATAGAAAGGCTTCGTTCCTTCCGAAAATCAAGGCATGGAACAGTTAACCAGCCCCCGCAAAGCCTACTCCACTGACCTGACCGATGAC